>Ga0081527_100570_pt1 | contig 15716 bp, 12 predicted proteins | sample HotLakmasection5_FD_70992 | JGI IMG/M metagenome (GOLD analysis project Ga0081527, IMG submission 70992) | Hypersaline microbial mat communities from Hot Lake, Washington, USA - Section #5 (SPADES assembly) (version 2) | ecosystem: Environmental > Aquatic > Non-marine Saline and Alkaline >... | reverse complement strand
TCTATATTTAACAAGTGCGCAGGCTACGCCTGCGCCACCTATAGGGCGGTTGTGGGTGGGGATTATTTTGAAAATTTTAAGTAAGAATTTTTTGTTGCTCCCTTAGTTCGACCACTGCATAAATTGTTTAAAATTTTCATTTTATCAGTGGTCTTAATAAGTTTCCGTTAAATACTTTTGTAAAATTTTAAAAAACCTTGCCCGCCCTCTCCCCTGGTAGTGGCGGTGGCAAATCCACCGCTTTTTTATACAGGTTTTTTAAAATTTATCCGTTTTATAGTTTCTGAATAAAAATTTTTTATTTATCGTTTATTTTTTTAGAACACTAATAAAAATTTACTTTTAATTTGACTGTTTCTTTTTAATAATAGTTAAAGTAAATTCTGGCAGAGGAAAAAAATGTCGCACCTACACATTCCGGATGGAATTATAGCAGTATGGCTGTGGATTCTAGGATATTTAATTATTGGAATATATTTTATAGCGGTTTATTTTCAGCTTAAAAAGACCGTAGAATATAAGAAAATTGCGATGATAAGTGTACTTGGAGCGCTGATGCTTTTGTCCATGTCAATTCCTATTCCTTTTGTGCTGCCTTATCATCTTAATCTTTCTGCACTTTTAGGAATTCTCACCGGGCCTTTTTATGCAGGGTTAACCATTTTTAGCGTTAATTTAATTCTTGCACTTGTCGGGCATGGCGGAATTACCATTGTGGGCCTAAACACTATTGTCCTCACTGCGGAAGCGATTGTTGCTTTCTTTTTATTCAGGCTTTTAAGAAAATCTTTCAAAAAAATATTTCCTGTGGCATTTATATCCACTTTCATTGCACTTGTTATATCTACGGCATTAACTGTGGGAATAGTGTATGCGGGAACACAAAACCTTGATTATGTAATACACAAGCATAATAATATATGCACAGACTGCGCTAACCACGATCATGATAACGATTACCATAAAGGGCATGAAGAAGCGGAATCTTTTGATATTAAAAGGTTTATAGCACTGGTTTTAATAACAGGTACTCTTGGCTGGACTCTGGAATCTTTTATTTCTGCGTTTATTATAAATTACATTAACAGGGTAAAGCCTGACTTACTGGAAAATAACTGGACTTATTGATATGAAAATCACTGATATAGATTATTACGCTGAATATGGGAAAAGCTGGTTAAACAGATTATCAACCAGGATAAAAATGCTGGCGGTCTTGCTGGTGATTGCAACAGTAGTTATTTCTTCTGATATTAGAATACTGGGCGGTTTATACCTGGCATTGCTTCTGGTTGTTACCTTTTCCTCCGTCCCAAAACTCAAAATAATTAAAATATCACTTTATCCGTTGATCTTTTTGATTTTGTTCCTTGTTTCCATTAAAAATATAGTACTGCAAACAGCTCTGATCTTCATCTTCAAGGCGTTAAGCGCTGCAACATCACTGGTTTTGCTGGTATTTACCACCAATTACATTAAAATTTTCGGTACATTAAGCAAAATCATGCCAACATTCCTTGTTAATGTACTATTCTTAACCTACAGGTCGTTATTCATACTGGCAAAAACATTTGAAAGTCTTATGGACGTTCTTAAATTCCGTGGTTTACCGGCTATTAAAAGACCTATCCTGTTTTTAAAAACAATCGGCAACCTTGTTGGTTTTTTTGTTATAAAATCAATGGAAACCGGGGAAAATTTATATGATGCAATGAAACTCCGTGGTTATTCAGATAGTTTTACATACCTTAAAAACAAATAAGGAAAAAAATGGATAAAATAATTGAAATCAACTGCCTGGAGCATATATATCCAGATAAAACAAAAATAGAAATGTGTGGCGTGGAACTGGCTGTATATCAAGGCGAGAAAGTAGCGATACTTGGGCCAAGCGGTTCCGGAAAAACAACCATCTTAAAGCATATCACGGGGCTTTTATCGCCATCTAACGGAATTGTAAGGGTTTTTGGATATGATCCGGCAAAGAATTACGGAAAAATCCGTAGTAAAATCGGAGTTATATTACAAAATGTGGAAGAACAGCTTATCGGCCCGACAGTTTTTGAAGATGTGATGTTTTCCCCGCTCAATTATGGATATTCCCGTGAAAAATCAATGGAAATGGCGGAAAAAATTCTTTCCGAGCTTGAAATTACTTATTTGAAAAATAAAATAATCCACTACCTTTCCGGTGGTGAGAAGAGAAAGGTGGCGCTAGCAGGTGCGCTGGTCATGTCCCCTGAGCTGCTTATCCTTGATGAACCTTTTTCCGGTCTCGACATAAAAACCGAAAAGTCGTATGTTAATTTAATTAACGGGTTTTGCAGGGAAAAACATATAAGTGTGATAATTTCTACACATAATATAGAAATTATTTCTGACTTTGCTGACACAATATTTTTAATTTCCTCAAAAAATAACATTTATAGAAAAGGCACTCCAAAAGAATTATTCAGCCAGCCGGAAGAATTAAGGATGTTTAACCTTGAAGAGCCTGTCTTAATAAAGTTGTTTAACAGGCTAAGACAAACAGGCATAGATATAGAAATCCCGATGAGTTATCAGGAAGCAGAAGAAATTTTATTGCAAAGACTTAAAAATTAGAAACTAATAAGTGTTCTTAATAAGTTTCCGGTAAATACTTTTGCAAAATTCTAAAAAACCTTGCCCGCCCACCTGCTTCCCTGTTAGAACGCTAAATATTGATTTCAATAAGTAATCTTAAAATGAAAGAATTAACAAAAGTGAAAAATGCCCGGCAGCGAAGAGTCGGCGGGCATTTTGACACTAGCCGATAAAAGACTTTGCATAAGCACATTTTGAAAAAATGGGGTAATGCATTAGTATTGATTTCTTTTTAAGGGCACAATAGGTATAGTGATCTTATTAAGAGTACTAATAAAATTGCCAGGAGTTTGTGCCAAAAGCTTAAAGTTAAAAGGCGCAGATTTATCAGAAATCTGCGCCTTTAATTATTTAATTATTTAATTTTATACAGAAACTTTTTTCTTGCATAAATACCAGGACTTGCATTCGCCATGGCCCGCATGTCCATTCTTATCTGCTTCCTGAGATGTTTGCGGCGGAGGTATGATTACGTCATCACCTGACTTCCAGTTAGCAGGTGTTGCTATTTTTTCTTTATCAACCAACTGCATTGCATCAATCATTCTGATAATTTCATCGATATTTCTGCCTACTCCCATCGGGAAGGTAATTGAAGCTCTTAAAATTCCTTCCGGATCAATTATATAAACGGCTCTTACTGCATGAACTTCACTTATAGCCGGATGAATCATGTTATAAAGATATGAAACTTCGAACCCCAGGTCTGCTATTACCGGGAAATTAATTTTCACTTCAAAAAGTTCTTCAATCTGTTTAATCCAGGCGATATGTGAATATACACTATCTATGCTTAGTCCTAAAAGTTTTACGTTTCTTTTTTCAAATTCTTCCTGTTTTTGGGCAAAACCGCTAAATTCTGTTGTACACACCGGTGTGAAGTCTGCAGGGTGTGAGAATAATATTACCCAGCTGCCTTTGTTGTATTCAGAAAACTTTATCTTTCCCTGATTAGTTTCCGCTTCAAAATCAGGAGCCAATTCACCTAAACGAGGGCAGTTGCATACTTCTACTATTTCTTCAAAATCCTGTAAATGTTGGGTCATTTTAATATCCTCCTTCTTTCCTTATAATCTTTGTTTAGAGTCTTTAAACAGATAAATTAGTACAATTTTTGTATTTCAGCAATTAAGTACTTGTATAAATTTTTGTATTAATTTTCAGTTACAACATTAATTAACACATATTAATTGAAAATTTATGAAAATCTTAACAATTTTATTATATTTATTAGCCGGGTTTTATTAAAAATTAAGTTTATTTTACAGATTATTCAGCTATTCCAGTTATATAAAAAAATAATCTTTTAAAATATTAGAAAAAAGTAGGTAGAATCCGAAGCTAAAATCATTTCAAATAGTAATTGAACAATCAAGTGCAAGGAGGTAAAAATTATGGCTTTAATGAAAATAAAAAAACCAAGAGGTTATTATCTGGAAGATTACATGCGCGAATTAAGAGACGAAATGGAAAATCTTTTCAGAAGCACCTTTGAACCTATTTCTGAAAGAGAAACAGAAAGAGGTGAATTAGTATACACCCCGCCTGTAGAATTATGCGAAAGGGACAATAAATTCGAACTTAAAGCCCAGCTGCCGGGTATTAAAAAAGAAGATATTGATATAGAGGTAACTAATGAATCCATAAAAATCAAAGCTGAAACAAAAGAAGAAAAAAAGGAAGAAGAAGAAAACCTTTACCGAAGTGAATTTCGCTATGGCAAATATATGAGGACTATCCCCCTGCCGGAAGAAGTAAAAAGCAATGAAGCAGAAGCTGATTATAAAGATGGTGTGTTAACTATTTCTGTACCAAAAGCACAAAAGGAGGAAAAACAGGTTAAAAGACTAACAATTAAATAAAAAAAAATAACAGGAAGGACGAATATCCCTGCTAAATGGAAATAACAGAATTTTAATCAACAATTCTGTACTTTATTAAGGTTGTAAGCGCAGTAATACCGTCCTTCCATGTTATTTTCTTACCTTCGTTGTAATCCCGTCCGTAATAAGAAATGGAGGTTTCATAAAGACGATATTTCTTCTTTAATATTTTTGCGGTTATTTCCGGTTCAAATTCAAATCTGTTGGATTTAAGCTGAATATTTGTTATTACATTAGCTTTAAATGCCTTATAACAGGTTTCCATATCAGTGAGAGTGGCATCATACAATAAATTGGTAATAAATGTGAGGACTTTATTACCTACATAATGTGTAAACTTAAATGAGCGGGAGGGCTTTCCTCCTGACAGTCTTGAACCATATACCACGTCTGCTTTATCTTCAATTATAAGCTTTATCAATTCTTCATAATCATCCGGGTCATATTCAAGGTCTGCATCCTGTATTATTACAATATCACCGCTGACATGAGCAAGTGCAGTTCTTATTGCAGCCCCTTTCCCCTGGTTTTTTGGGTGATAATCCACTTTATATTTATTCTCCATCCCCTGCAACAACTCCCTGGATCCGTCAGTTGATGCGTCATCCACCAGTATAATTTCTTTTTCCAGTGACTGCATACTGGCGTTTTCTATTTTTTCAAGGATTTTTTCAAGTGTGTTGATTTCATTAAAAACAGGTACGATTATGCTGATTTTTTTTGCTTCCATATATTCCTGTGCTCTCATAAAATTATGCTGATAAGCATAATTTATCCAAAAACGCAGTTTTTGACAAATTTTTACTTTTTATTAAGTTTTTTGTTACTTATAAATTAACAAATCCTAGTTTACTTAATTTTGATAAAGTATAATATCTTTATAAATATTTCGGGACAGAGGGTTTAATTTGTATAAAAATGTCATAATATCTTTTATAATTTCATTTTTAGCTTTTTCCTGCGCTGGATTTTCGCAAAATTCACCGGGCTATGGCGGAACTTCCATTACTGACTTTACAATACACAAAGTTGTCCCTAAAAAGACTCCGCCTTCTAAGATTCCGGCATTTAATCCAGATACAGAAAGTATAGAGTCCAAGAAAACCGAGGCAAAAACTTCTCAAAAACCGGCTGTAAATAAAAAAAACACCTTTGCTCCTTCCAAACCCAAGCCAGATACTGTTAAACAAAAAACCGCAACTAAAGGTTATTCCAAACCAAAGGCAGAGATGCCTGATAAAGCCACTGCGATAAAACAGCCACCTAAAACACAACCTGCGCAGCCAAATAAAATAGCTAAAGAAACTGAAACAACAGCTTCAAAAAACACGGAACTGTCTCAGGAAAGGGATTCAAAAAAGAATAAAAAGATTGAGTTTAATAAAGATAATTATGCAAAAAAACTCAACAGCTATCTTGATAATGACGAACTTAACGCAGACCCCATAGTAAAAGCCGAAGAAAGCGGCTGGGGAAATTATGATTATATAGTTAAACCTTCTATTTCTCTTGCTATAGTACTTTTACTTATGTTTATACTCGCCTGGTTATACAGCAAAGCCAGGGGAATGAGTCCTAATTCTTCATTTTTCGAAAAATTTGGTGATTCCGGCATTAACAAATTTAAAATACTGGCAACCTCCGTCCTTGGACAGGGAAAAGTTATTCAACTGGTTGAAATAAACGGAAAACAGCTGGTTATAGGAAGCACAAATAACAATGTAAATCTTCTTACTGAAATTACCCCGAAAGAGATGGAAAACCTCAGGGCACAGGCTGAAGAAGGCAGGGATTTCCGAAAAAAGGAAAAAAAAGCACCTCCCAAAGAAGAGGATGAATATTTTGACCCGGAGTCATACTCCGCAAGGTATTCCGATCTTTATAGAGAATATACAGATAAAAATGGCGATTAGCAAGTTTTTATCCTGTTCACCTATCTGTATAAGCAAAGTGAAGTTAAATTAATTAACCTGATTGCTGTTTTGAATGATTAATCTGTTGATGTTGACTAAAAAATTTGGTTATTTGATAATTTAAAAGACGTAATTATAAAATATGGCGACATAGCCAAGTGGTAAGGCAGGGGTCTGCAAAACCTCTATCCCCAGTTCGAATCTGGGTGTCGCCTTTTTCTTAAACTTCATAAATAGTTAATATAATAGGAAAGCTTGGGCAGTTGATTAAGGCGAGTGAAGCGGAGCCGATATAGAAAAAACACCAACTGCAAAATAACAAAACTGAATAAAATAAAGCTTGGGCAGTTGGCGCAGTTGGTAGCGCACCAGATCGACATTCTGGGGGTCACTGGTTCGAACCCAGTACTGCCCAATCTTTATTTTATAGAATCAATTCTATAACTTTTGTCATTTACCTAATGTTGGCCATACCAAATATTATTGTGCCCTTAAAAAGAAATCAGGAAATGAAAAAAATATTTAATGGCACAATGCATAAGCAGAGAGCGTTTTTCGATTTCGTTTAAATGACAGGTAATTGTTTTTATGCTTATATGTAAGTGATAGCTGAAAATTTAAGGGCACAATGGACAAAATATTTAAGGGATTTGAATTTGACGTAATAATCGTAGGCGGAGGCCATGCCGGTTGCGAAGCCGCACTTGCCGCTGCAAGACTTGGAGCAAGGACTCTTTTGACTTCGCTTAACCTCGAAAACATAGCTACCATGCCCTGTAACCCGGCCATAGGAGGTCCGGCAAAGTCCAATCTTGTGAGAGAAATAGACGCCATGGGGGGAGAAATGGGACTGGCAGCTGATGCGACTTATGTGCAGATGAAAATGCTTAACAGGAGTAAAGGCCCGGCAGTAAGAGCATTAAGAGCTCAGTCAGATAAAAAAGAATACATGAAATATATGCGCAATGTACTGGAAAATCAGGAAAACCTGTCTTTAAAACAGTGCACTGTAGTTGATTTAATGGTTAAAGACGATAAAATCTATGGGGTGATTGATGAACTAGGTTATAAATACCGGGCAGATACTGTAATCCTCACCACCGGAACATCTTTGAGCGGGAAAATTTTCATCGGCCTGCAATCCTTCCCCTCAGGAAGACTCGGAGAAATGCCAGCCATCGGGCTTTCCGCCGCACTTGAGCGGGAAGGGATTACTGTAAAGAAATTAAAGACCGGAACCCCGGCAAGAGTTGATGCAAGGACAATTGATTTTTCCAAAACCACAATCCAGCCCGGTGATGATGAGCTGAATTTCTTTTCTTTTGAACCTGACCGGCCGGTAAAAAAACAAATGCCCTGTTATCTTACCAGAACCACAAAAGAAACTCACGGTATTATTTTGGCTAACCTCGACAGATCGCCTCTTTACGGTGGACTAATACAGGGAGTGGGCCCCAGGTACTGTCCTTCTATAGAAGATAAGGTGGTAAGGTTTGCAGACAAGGAATCTCATCATATATTTATTGAACCCGAAGGCAGGGATACTTATGAAACCTATATACAGGGCTTCTCAACCAGTCTACCTGCGGATGTCCAGCTTAAAATGCTAAGATCACTACCCGGGCTGGAAAATGTCTGGATTTTAAAACCTGCTTATGCCGTGGAATATGACTATGTTCCGGCTGTTCAACTAACACACTCGCTGATGACCAAAAAAATCGAAGGTCTGTTTTGCGCAGGCCAGATTAACGGTACCAGCGGATATGAAGAAGCAGCAGCACAAGGGCTTATCGCAGGGATTAACGCCGTCAGGATGCTGGAAAGAAAGAGCCTGATAACTTTATCCAGAAGCAGTTCATATATAGGCACGCTTATAGATGATCTGGTAACAAAAGACATAGAAGAACCATACAGAATGCTGACTTCTCGTTCTGAATACCGACTGATTTTAAGACAGGACAATGCTGATGCAAGACTTACCCCGCTAGGATACAGAATAGGTCTGGTAAACAAGGAAAGATGGACAAGGTTTAAGGATAAACAAAGAATTATTAAACAGGAAATTAAAAGACTGGAAAAGACACGTGTCAGACCGGATGAAGAGATTAACAACTCTCTGGCGGAATACAGCGAGCAAATAAAAATGAACTACAGCCTCGCAGAATTGATAAAAAGACCGGGGCTTAATTATGAAGCAATAACCAGAATTGACGAGACTGCAAGGAACGCCGGTTTTTCACGGGACATTCGGGAACAGGTAGAGGTTGAAATTAAGTATTCGGGGTACATTGAAAGACAAAATGCCCAGATAAGCCAGGCTGATAAACTGGAAAAAATGAAAATTCCTGCGGATATTGATTATCAGTCGATGAATCAATTATCACAGGAATCCAGGGACCGCCTTTCCAAAATCAGGCCTGTTACTCTGGCCCAGGCCGCAAGGATCGGCGGCGTAAATCCTGCTGATATCTCATTATTAATGGTTATCCTTGAATCAAAAAGAAGACAGCAGGAATTTGTTAAAAAATAAATTTTTGGATTTTATTTTCTTACGAATAGACTGGGATTTGATTTTTTAACGTTTTCGATAAACTTTTTAGCGTCATTAATAGGAACTGCAAAGCCTATCCCTATGTTGGACTTGTTGTTGTCAGGGTTATAAATAGACTGGTTAATACCTATGACCTCGCCGTTAAGGTTAAGCAAAGGTCCGCCCGAGCTTCCGGGATTAATTGAAGCATCGGTCTGGATCTTGTTTCTTTTTTTATCCACCCTGCTTACAATACCCGTGGTAAGGGTTCTGTTAAACCCAAACGGATTTCCTATTGCCAGAACTTTTTGGCCTACTTTTATACTCGAAGAATCCCCGAGGTTTATTGTTTTTAAAGGACCGGATGTTTTTATTTTTATTAATGCAAAGTCACTATTGTTAATATTATTTGCTACCATGTTCCCCGGATAGCTTTCTCCGTCGTGAAGAGTTATTTTTATATCATTAAATCCTTCAACAACATGACTACTGGTCAGTATTAGTCCGCCAGAATCTATTATACATCCTGTCCCACTGGAAACGCCCTCTCTTATATCAGCGTCAATTGCAACAATTGACGGAGATACAGACTCATAAACCTGAATATTCGTTCTCTCATCAACAGAATACATATCCGGAAAACCATTAACAGGAAAAGCCATTAAAAAAGAAAAAACGGCCGCAAATACAATACCGGTAAATGTTTTAACAATTTTAAAATTCTTCATTTTCCCCCTAACCTCTAGCCTCTGATAATAACACCCCTGTATATATTTTTATGCAGAAAATTGTAAAAAATGATAAAATAAATAATGTTAACCTAAAATATTATTATTCATTTTTGGTGAAATAAAATCCATCCCCTAGCGAGGAAGTCTTTTTATACTAAACTACAATAATTAAATTTGGTTTATTATACTTAAAGGGGTATTTATCATTAATTTATCTCGAAAAATCGCAGCGGTTCTATCGTGTTTTACTTTATTAATTGTCGGATCTGTAGTATTATTTAATACAATGACCTTTGATTATCAGGCCATATATACCGCAGGCAAATTCGGTATTTTAGGCGCAGTAGTAGCAGGTGTTTTTGGTTACTTAATCGGTAAAGTACTGGAAAAATCAGAAAAAAAATAAAATATTATGTCAGAACCTAGGATCAAGAAGAAGAAAGCAACTCTTGTAAGCAAATTTGCCTTTATTATAGGTATATCTGTTGCTTTTTCCGTATTTTTTATTAGCGCATATAATATTTATGCCAGTTCTCCCATCGTAGAACAATACAGGGTAGACAGAGCAAACGAATTTAATTCGATCAGCAACCTTATAAAATCAAGATTTCAAACAACTTATTTTGAAGAAGCCCGATTCCACTCCTTCAGGACTTTCATAAATGATCTTATAAAAAATGACCTTGTCCTTCATGTGGGACTCGTAAACAATTCGACCAACAAATATGAATGGTCCTCTATAGTAGAACTTGAAGGCCAGAAAACAGAACCTGAAAACCCGTGGGCTAACTCGGATTTTAAAGAATATTTCGGGAATATTGACAGAAATGATATATTCCTGCGAACATTCCCAATGGACGGCAACACTATAGTGATTTCTTTTTTCCGTAATGATTCCCTCTTAAACCTGGTGGAAATTTTGAAGAGCGGAAACACTATGCTGGCTCTAACTTTTATTATTTTCGGGTTCCTGGCTGCATTTATACTGGCAAGGCAGGTTACACAACCTATAGAAAAACTTGTCATAGGTGTATGGGAATTTTCAAAAGGAAACCTGAAATACAGAACTTCTATCCAAACAGATGATGAAATAGGGATTTTGGCAAAAGCATTCAATTACATGGCGGAAAAACTCGACGAGCTTTATTCATCCATGGAGAAAAAAGTCCGGGAAAGAACCCAGGAATTAAGTGATAAAAATGAAGAGTTAAACAAAGCTTATGAAGAGCTTAAAGATGCTCAGTCATTGCTTGTACACAACGAAAAAATGAGATCTCTGGGTGAGCTGGTAGCAGGAGTTGCTCATGAACTTAATAATCCCATTAACTTCATATACGGTAATATGACCCATTTAAAAGAATATTCTAATAACCTTATTGAGATAATTTCCAGATATGAAGAACTTGAGAATAAGGTCGATGACGAAAAAGTAAAGGAAATTCAGGCATTAAAGGATGAGATTGATTATGAATTCCTGAAGGATGATATTCTGGAACTCATTAAAAGTTGTACAGACGGTGCAGAAAGATCAAAACAAATTGTAATAGACTTAAAAGACTTCTCCCGTCTTGACCAGAGTGTTATCAAAGAAATTGATGTTAACGAAAGTATAGACAGCACATTAAATATACTTCAAAATAAATATAAAGACAGGATTAATATCATAAGAGAATATGGTAAATTACCGTATCTGGAATGTTACGCAGGACAGATGAACCAGGTATTTATGAATGTACTCGATAATGCAGCCCAGTCAATAGAAGAGACCGGAGATGTCACAATCAGAACCAGAACGGAAAATGATAATATCGTAATAGAATTTGAAGACACAGGAAGCGGTATTGAGCAGACAATCCTGAATCAAATATTTGATCCATTCTTTACAACAAAACCCGTAGGATCAGGTAGTGGTCTGGGATTATCAATAACATACAAAATAATCAAAAGTCATAATGGCGAGATAAATGTAGAAAGCGACGTAAACAAGGGCACAAAATTCACAATAAAAATTCCGGTCAATTGGCAGGGAACTATTGTTTCTACTGAAATTCCGGAAGACAAAAAATCAGAATTTGAAGCTAACAAGTTGAGTTAGAAAAAAAGAGTAATAAATAAATGACTGCAGACGATAAATATACAATACTTGTTGTCGACGACGAAAGAGATAACTTACAGCTTTTTGTCAGAACACTGAGAAAAGACTTTAATGTACTGATTGCAAATTCCGGGAAAGAAGGGATTGAAATAGTCAAGAATAATAAAATTGATATGATTATTTCTGACCATAAAATGCCCGAGATGGAAGGTACAGAGTTTTTAAAACATTCTTTTAAAATAAATCCCGAAGCAATAAGAATTCTTGTCACAGCGTTTGCTGACGCTGAAATATTAAGAGAAGCCATTAACGCTGGGAAAATTCACAGATATCTAAAAAAACCCTGGACTCCAAATGATCTTTTAAATGTTGTAGAAGCATGTTTTGAGGTTTATCAGCTAAACAGGGATAACCAGAAACTGGCTTATGACCTGAAAGAACTTTTTTCCGGTACAATATCGGCTATTATGGAAGCATTGGATGCTAAAGATGAATATACATCCGGCAGGAGTAAACGGGTAACTTTTTATGCACTGAGAATGGGTGAGGCTTTTGGCCTGTCAAATGAAAGACTCAGCGAACTTGAAGTTGCAGGCTTACTGCACGATATCGGAATGATAGGCGTACCGGTAAACATTATTACCAAGCCCGGAGACCTTACAGATGACGAGTATGAGCTTGTAAAGAGCCATACTGTAGTGGGAATGAAAATTCTTGAGGAAATAAAACAGTTAAACCACGTAATCAGAATAGTTGGATGTCATCACGAGCATTATAATGGTGAAGGTTACCCTTACGGACTAAAAGGTGATGAAATTCCTGTAGAGTCTCAAATAATTGCTGTAGCTGACGCTTACGACGGTTTAACCTCAGAAAGAGCATACAGAAGCAGTTTATCTCATGAAGATGCTGTTGAAAGAATTGAATCTGCTTCAGGAACTCAATTCAACCCGGAGGTTGTAGAGGCCTTTTCCAGATCCATAGGCCAGGCAAAAGAGGAACTTAAACGTTTTGACCTTAATAATCTGGACATCTCAAATACCATTGATGAGACTACTGAAATTGACGGCAATCTCAGAGAGAACTTAAACGACGTTTCCTGAAATTATTTTTTCTTTGGTAAAACTGTTTTCAGGTGTAATTCCTGAAGCTGTTCTTCAGATACTTCTGCAGGTGCTTCAGTCATCAAGCATCTTGCCTGGCTGTTTTTTGGGAAAGCCATAACTTCTCTGATAGAACTCGCTCCAGCAATCAGAGCAATTAATCTATCCAGTCCCAGTGCTATTCCGCCATGAGGAGGTGCGCCATATTTAAAGGCATTGATCATAAATCCGAATTTATTCTGGATTTCCTCATCAGATAGCCCAAGGATACTGAAAACTTTTTTTTGAAGCTCAGGATCGTGTATCCTTATGCTGCCTCCTCCTATTTCACTTCCGTTATATACGATATCATAAGCAAAAGCCCTGCATTTTAAGGGATCTGTTTCCAGCAACTTAATATCTTCCGGCCTTGGTGAGGTAAAAGGATGGTGTACAGCATTAAGCCTGTTTTCTTCCCCGTCCATTTCAAACATCGGGAAATCAACCACCCATAAAAGATCGTGCCTTGTTTTATCGATGAGGTTTAATTTTTCCCCAAAATGCATTCTCAGCCTGCCAAGCACATCAAATACAACTTCGTTTTTATCAGCAACAAAAAATACAATATCACCAGGGTTTGCGCTGGCTCTTTGCTGGATTTGCCCTGTTTCTTCCTCAGTGAGGAACTTGAGTACAGGGGATTTTATTGAGCCGTCAAGCCCGTAGGTAATCCAGGCAAGACCCTTTGCGCCGAAAGAAATGGCCATATTCCTGATATCATCCATATCTTTCCTGCTGTATTCAGATATTCCCGGTACGCATATAGCTCTTACTGAACCGCCGGATTTAACCTGGTCGGCAAATGCGGTGAAAGAACTTTTTTCCATAATGTCGCTTACATTAATAAGATGTAGACCAAATCTTGTATCCGGCCTGTCAGAGCCGTATGTTTCCATTGCTTCTTTATAGGATAAACGGGTAAAAGGCGGATTAAGATTGATTCCCGCACATCTGAACGCATCAATAATAATGCCTTCTGTAACTCTTATCACATCTTCGCTTTCCACAAAAGACATTTCCAGATCAACCTGCGTAAATTCCGGCTGCCTGTCAGCTCTCAGGTCTTCGTCACGGAAACATTTTGCTATCTGGTAGTATCTTTCCACCCCTGAAACCATTAAAAGCTGTTTAAAAATCTGTGGGGACTGCGGCAGGGCATAGAATTTGCCCGGGCTTACCCGGCTGGGAACGAGATAGTCCCTTGCTCCTTCCGGTGTTGTTTTTATGAGAATCGGTGTTTCGACCTCAAGAAATTCCTGACTATTAAGATAATTTCTTATAGCAGTTACTATGTTATGCCTTAACATCAGGTTATTGAGCATTTTCGGTCTTCTAATATCAATATATCGGTATTTCAGACGCAGGTCTTCGTTAATATCCTGGTCTTCGTCTACGATAAACGGAGGTGTTTCCGCTTTGTTAAGAATTTCAATTTTATCAGGATAAATTTCTATTTTTCCGGTGTTTACATTGGGATTAAAAGTTTCGTTCGGCCTTTGAGATACAGTACCTGAAACACTTATAACGTATTCATTTCTTAATTGTTCAAATATTTTATGGATTTCCGGGTTTTTTTCCGGGTCGGCAACTATCTGAATTATACCTGAGCGGTCTCTTAATTCCACAAAGATAATTCCGCCTAGATCCCTGATAGTTGAAACCCATCCGGAAACAGTAACCCTGCTGCCTACATACTCTTCAATTAACCGTCCGCACCAGTGATCTTTTAGTTTCGTTTGTTTATTATCCTGCATAATTCCTGACATCACCATTTTCTCTCTTATCAAATTTTTCATAATTCTGTTTTTCTAACATGATTTTACAATAAAGATCAAATATATGTTGTAAACAGGATTTTTTGTTACCATTTGCTTAAAAATTTTATTTAAAAAAGACCACTGCATGACTTAGGAAATTAGTTTTTTCTTATTGTGCATTATCAGTATTCTAAAAAAATAAATGATAAATAAGAAACTTTATTAAGAAATGAACAAAACGGATAAATTTTAAAAAACCTATATATAAAAAAGCGGTGGCAAAGCCACCGCTACCTTCAGGGAAGCTGGTAGGCGGGCAAGGTTTTTTAAAATTTAGCAAAAGTATTTAACGGAAACTTATTAAAACCACTAACAAAAAGAAGATTTTTATCTTTGTTAACAAATGTTACACAATTTGTTTAGTCTGTTAACAGGTTAAATTTCCTCAAAATAGTGAAAAATCCTTATTAAAGTTTTTAAATTTATATTTAAAAAAGAATTTAAATTTATATTTTTGCACTAATAAACAAATTGTGTAATAATCAAACTCGTTAATAGTCTAACCATTCCTTTCTTGACTGATGCGGCCTCAGGTCGCATTTATTTTTTTATTTAATTTCCTTAAATTCTTTTCCAAATTAGTTTCAATTAGTTTCAGAACTGATTTTATATATACTTTGCCGCTCAGATACTATTAAGACTAATGCATAACCCCATTTTTTTCAAAAATGAGCTTATGCATTAGTCTTTTTTCGGCTAGTGTCAAAATGCCGGAAATTGACCATTCCCGGCATTTTTTACCTTTGTTAGGCCGCCCCCTGCAAACTCTCAAAATTATAAATTTTGGAGTTATGCAGCGGTCTCCTATTAATTTTTTGTTTTATAAAAACAAAATTTCCTGCTAAGGAACAAATAAAAAGCTTTTACGTTTAAAATTTTCAAAAAATCTATATTTAACAAATGCGCAGGCTACGCCTGCGCCACCTATAGGGCGGTTGTGGGTGGGGATTATTTTGAAAATTTTAAGTAAGAATTTTTTG
>Ga0081527_100569_pt1 | contig 15727 bp, 16 predicted proteins | sample HotLakmasection5_FD_70992 | JGI IMG/M metagenome (GOLD analysis project Ga0081527, IMG submission 70992) | Hypersaline microbial mat communities from Hot Lake, Washington, USA - Section #5 (SPADES assembly) (version 2) | ecosystem: Environmental > Aquatic > Non-marine Saline and Alkaline >... | reverse complement strand
GGTTGCGGTCGGGTGGTGCCTCCCGGACGCGTGGAGCCGTTGGCGGAAGCTATAGATCATATGTTGTCCCATTCCAAAGACGCCGAAGCAATGGGGCAGGCCGCGCGGGAGCGATGTATCCAATTGTATAGCAAGAGCGTGACAGAAAAAAATCTATTTTATATTATAGACGCCATCCAGGAACAGAGAATGCCCTTATGAATATCTCCGAATATCTCGAACAACACGAACACAAAGACCTGCTGCGTTTCCTGACATGCGGAAGTGTGGATGACGGCAAATCCACGCTGATCGGGCGTTTGCTGTTTGACACGCATATGATCTACGAAGATCAACTGGCGGCGGTGCGCAAGGATTCGGCGACCCATGGCACAACAGGAACCGATTTCGATCCGGCGTTGTTAACCGACGGTTTGAAAGCTGAACGTGAACAAGGCATAACTATTGATGTCGCCTACCGCTATTTCTCCACCGAAAAACGTAAATTCATTATTGCGGATACCCCGGGACACGAGCAATACACGCGCAATATGGCTACAGGCGCATCCAATTGCAGCCTGGCTGTTGTGCTGATTGATGCGCGGCTTGGCGTTATTGCTCAAACGCGTCGCCATAGTTTTATTGCGTCGTTGCTGGGCATACGCCATGCGCTGGTAGCTGTGAACAAAATGGATTTAGTGGAGTGGTCGGAGGATGTATTTAATCGAATTGTCGCTGATTATAACGACGCGGTGTCCCGGTTGGGATTTGTGGATATTCATTTTATCCCTATGTCCGCCTTGCTGGGCGATAATGTCGTAAATGTAAGTGAACACATGCCCTGGTACAAAGGCTCTACATTTCTGCATCATCTGGAACATGTGAATATCTCGACGGATCGCAATTTGATTGATTTGCGTTTCCCGGTGCAATACGTCATTCGCCCGCATTTAAATTTCCGCGGCTTTGCCGGGACTGTAGCGTCGGGTGTGCTGCGTGTCGGCGAAGAAGTGGTTTGTTTGCCGTCCCGGCGCACCACGCGCGTCAAAACGATTGAGACGTTTCATGGGCCGATTCGGGAAGCGTGGCCTCCGATGGCGGTGACGGTGACGCTGGAAGATGAAGTAGATGTTAGCCGCGGCAGCATGCTGGTGCATCCGAATAACTTGCCGCACATCGGCAACGAACTTGAGACTATGCTGGTGTGGATGAACGAGCAAAAAGCCGAGCCGGGACGCACGTATCTGGTGAAACATACCACCAATCAACTCCCCGCCACACTGGATGAGATACGTTACAAAATTGATGTCAACACCATGCACAGGGAACAGGCATCGGTTCTGGGCATGAACGAAATCGGGCGGGTGCATCTGACGTTGCATCGCGCGCTGGCCTACGATCATTACATCAAGAACCAGATGACTGGCAATTTTGTTTTGATAGACCGGATGACCAACGCCACGGTCGCTGCCGGGATGATTCTTGACCGGGCTGTGTCGAAACCTTCCTCGCTTTCGCCAGCCGCCCGCCATATTGTGCGCGAATCCTCGCTGGTATCCCGAAGCGATCGCGAGCGTTTACTCGCGCAAAAAGGCGTTACACTTTGGCTTACAGGCTTAAGCGGCTCTGGAAAATCCACCATTGCCAAGGAGTTGGATCAGCGGTTGGTTTCCATGGGCCGGGCCTGTTATCTGTTGGACGGGGACAACATCCGGCATGGGCTTAACAAAGATCTGGGTTTTTCGGCCGAGGATCGCAAAGAAAATATCCGCCGCATTGCCGAAGTAGCCCAGTTATTTAATCAGGCAGGTTTGATTGTGATCACGGCGTTTATCTCCCCGTATCGCGAGGACCGTGATATGGCGCGGCAGATCATTGGTGACGAGCGGTTTCTGGAAGTATACATCAGCACCCCGTTGGAAGTGTGCGAACAGCGTGATCCGAAAAAACTGTATCAACGAGCGCGCGCCGGAGAAATCACGCAATTCACCGGTATTAGCGATCCTTATGAGGCTCCGCTCGATCCTGCGATCAATTTAGATACAAGCGCGCTGGCCGTTGAGCAATGCGTGTGCATGCTTATTGCGTCGCTGGAGCAGCGAGGATTCCTGCATGAGTCGTGAGATCATTCAGATGGCTTCCCGCCGCATCCGGGAGGGTAGCGGCAGTTATAGTACCGGGCCTTCGGAACAATGGGTGCAGGATGTGCCTGATATGGCTATGTTCCTGGAGGATATTGCTTTTGTGCTAATTGGAGGGCTTGCGACGCGCTTATATATGCCGGAGCGGATGACCTTGGATGTGGATGTGTTGATCCATGCGGAGGATCATGACGAGGCCGGACATGCATTAACGCGGCATGGAGCGACCCAACTAGGACCGCTGTCCATTGGGGGATCTTCGTGGCGCTTAGTCCAAGGGCGTATTGTAGATCTGATTGCCTTGAATCTGCCGTGGGTGGGAGAGGCGATTCGGCATGCCCGGAAAGGACCCGACGGGCAACCTTATGCTGATCTGCCTTGGCTGGTTCTGCTGAAGCTGTCCGCCAGCCGCAGTCAGGATTTGGCGGATTGCGCGCGTATGTTAGGCGCCGCAAGCGACTCGTCGCGGGAAGCGGTGCGTCAGGCGGTCAAGCGCTATCGTCCGGAAGATATTGATGATGTTGATAGCTTAATTCGTCTCGGAAAATTAGAAAATAAAACCCATGGGATTCAAGAGAAATAGAAGGTGGCGCGCCCGCCTGGGTCTTGTAGAAAGGGTATCATGAGCCAGTTTACATCCACACATCTCGAACAATTGGAAGCGGAAAGCATGTATATCATCCGCGAAGTAGCGGCGGAGTTCGAGAAGCCGGTCATGCTGTACTCGATCGGGAAAGATTCCGGCGTGATGTTGCGTATTGCACAGAAAGCATTCCATCCCGGCCCCATTCCGTTTCCGTTGCTTCATGTGGATACGCGTTGGAAATTCCGCGAAATGATTGCATTCCGGGAACAAATCAAAAAAGAGCTGGGCTTGAATCTACTGGTATGGACCAATCCCGATGGCGCGGCGCAAAATATCAATCCGATAGATCACGGATCGGAAAAACATACGCAGATCATGAAAACCGAAGCCTTAAAGCAGGCTTTGAATCATTACGAGTTTGATGCGGCATTCGGAGGCGCGCGACGGGATGAAGAGAAATCACGAGCCAAGGAACGAGTATTTAGTTTCCGGAATAAATTTCACCAATGGGATCCTAAAAATCAGCGCCCTGAATTATGGAATTTATACAATAGCCGGGTAGCGAAAGGGGAATCTATTCGCGTGTTCCCGCTGTCCAACTGGACCGAGCTGGACATCTGGCTGTATATCATGAAAGAGGATATCCCGATGGTACCGCTATATTTTGCCAAGGAACGTCCGGTGGTAAAGCGCAGCGGCACCTGGATCATGGTGGACGACGACCGGTTGCCTATGGAGCCCGGGGAAAAACCGGTCATGAAAAAAGTGCGTTTTCGCACGCTCGGCTGTTATCCGCTGACAGGTGCCGTCGAGTCGGAAGCGGACACGTTAGAGAAGATCGTGGAAGAAATGATCCTCGCCAAACAATCGGAACGTCAAGGTCGCGTGATTGACTACGACGGTGCCGCGAGCATGGAAGAGAAGAAGAAGGATGGGTATTTTTGACGGGATACGGGATACGGGATGCGGGGTCCATTTTCCCAGCCCATTAACGCTTAACCACTAACCTCTTACTGCTTACTTCTTACTTCTTACTTCTTACTTCTTACCTCTAACTACTTACATTCAACCCCGCATGACATGAAAATCGCTTATTTCTGCGAGCCGCAAGTGGGGGGGACTTTTTCGTTCTTTAAGCGAGTGCGTCCGCATTTGCTGGAGCGCGGTATTGATTTCCGTTGCATCCCGCCCTTGACGGCCGAGTGTTTTCCGGGGACGCCGTATGCGGATTTGGATGGGGTGGATTACGTCTCGTTCCCGGATCATCCGGCGCGGGCTACCGCCATCATGATCCGGCATTTGGAAGAGCAGGGCTATGATGCGGTGATGATCCTGCCTGGCACGGATATCACCTTCACCAACATCGTTCGTTATCTCCCTCGCTCCATTCGCGCGCTGGCCCGTGTGCCGATGATCACACGCGGTGCCTACGCGCCTACCCTTGCGCTTCAGGATCATCTGGATAGGGTGGTGGGCGTGAGTGATCGTGTCGCATCGGATCTTACGGGGTCGTATGGCCTAAGTGAGGCAAAAGTGCGCGTCGTTTATAATGGCGTCGAGCCGCTGGCGGACGCGTCACAACGCACCTATCAAGTCGGCGATCCTTTTCATCTTCTCTTTTCCGGCCGAATTTCAGATTTGGATAAAGGAGTGCTGTTGTTGCCGAATATGATGCGCCGCTTAGTGCAGGGGGGACTGGATGCGCATTTAACCATGATCGGTCATGGTCCAGATGAAGCGGTCTTGCGAGCAGCCTTTAAAAGGGCTGGTGTTGATGAGCGTGTAAAGATGGAAGGGAATGTGTCGTTGGATCAGGTGACGTCCTATCTTCGTGAAGCCCATTGTTTTGTCTTGCCCTCCCGTTTCGAGGGGTGCCCGAATGCTTTAATGGAGGCGATGGGGGCGGGTTGTCCTTGTGTCGCCGCGCGTATTCGCGGATCGGTGGATGTTATCATCGAAGAGGGAAAAAGCGGCTTGTTGGCGAATGTGGCCGACGCGGCCTCTTTTGCGGAACGGATTCTTGAACTGGCGCGAGACCCGTCATATCTCACGCGCTTGGGTGAGGGGGCGCGGCTTCGCATACAAGAGCGTTTTACGATCCAACATACAGCGGACGGGTATGCCGAAATCCTACATGCGCTAAACGATAGGCCTGATCAACGTGTCAATGTTCTGTCCATGGAGAAGTACTCCATACCCATCGCGATGCAGCCGACATGGCGCACCCGCATCCCCGCACCGATTAAAAATTCAATTCGAAAATGGCTGGAACGTTTCGGTATCTCCAGCTAACTCCCAACCAACAACCAGTAACGGCCCCCATGCGTATCCTCTTTATCAATCGAATGGCCGCGACCGAACGCGGGGGCGGGGAGACCTTTGATCTTGAGATTGCGAGGCATTTGGCGCAGCGCGGACACGAGGTGACGTTTTTGAGCTGCATACCGCTTTGGGGAGTGAGAAGTGAGAAGTTAGAAGTAGGAAGTAAGAAGTTAGAAGTCGGAAGTCGGAAGTCAGATCTCCGACCTCCGACCTCTGACCTCCGTTTCATCACCCTTCGCGCACCGATGTTCCCATGGTTCCCGTGGGATCGCGTGAAGGCCGGTTGGCGGGTGCGGGTGGCGGAGTTTTGGATCTTTGAGCAACGGGCAGCCCGCTGGGCTTGGAAACGGCGGGAACAGTTTGATGTGATTCACGTGTGTGAACTGCCGACATTCGTGGCGAAGTGGAAAGTCAGAAGTCGGAAGTCAGAAGTCGGAAGTCGGAAGTCAGACGTCGGAAGTCGGAAGTCGGAAGTCAGACCTCAGGCCTCCGATCACCGACCTCCTGTCGTCATGCGCCTCACCGCCCCCAACGCATACGATCCATGTGGCGGCATACAGAAAGCGGATGCGGTGATTGCAAGCGGTACCTCCATAACCAAAATCCGCGCTTCTGTCCGAGCCGACTGCTTTGACGTGCCGAATGGAGTGGATTTGGGGAGGTTCGGAAGTCAGAAGTCGGAGGCCGGAAGTCGGAAGTCAGATCTCGGACCTCGGACCTCTGACCTCCGTCTTCTCTACGTCGCCCGTTTTCAGGCGTTCAAAAATCATGCGATGCTCATACGCGCATTTGCGGAGGTGGTGAAGGAAGTGCCGGATACGCACTTGTGGCTGGCGGGGAGCGGGCCGTTGGAGAGCGACGTCAAAAAGTTGGCGCGCGATGTGAGGGTCGATAAGCAAGTGCGTTTTATGGGCGAGGTGCCGTTTGACGACTTGCCCGGGATTTACGCACAGGCCGATATCAAGGTCATTTCCAGTGAATACGAATCCTTTTGTTTTGCGGCCATCGAAGCCATGGCATCCGGGTTGCCGGTGGTGACGACGGATTGCGGCTGGGTGCCGGGCTTGATTGGAGACACGTTGCCGCCGATTGACAAGCAGTGGGTGGACAGCAGGGGGGAACCTGGCGGGAGATTTGAAAACGACACGCCGGGACATCGCATCCGCGAAGCGCCAGGAGGTCTCGTGGTCGGGCGTGAGCATGCGGAAGATTTGGCGCAAGCCATGCTCCGTATGGCCGGGGACAAAGCCTTGCGTGAACGATGCGGTACATGGAACCGCGACAAAGCTGTTCGAGATCACGGATGGGAAAGCAGCGCGAAAAAGTTGGAGGAGGTGTATGAGAGGGTGATACGGGATTCGGGGTTCGAGATTCGTGGCCCCTAACCTCGAAACCCTTTCCGCGTTCTTCCGAGTGTTCCGTAGTTCCTCTTTCTCTGCGCCCCTGCGCAAGAATAAGTTGCAACTTGAGCTATGGGCATGGTTGTGATATGCGTGATGCATGACCGATCAACAGCCATCACATAAACTTCGCGAGACGACCGCGCAATGGGATGATCTGCCACTTGGCGCTAAAGTGGTGGGACATAGACGTGTTTCGCGAAGCGCAAAGTCCGGATACGGCATCCAGCGCTTATCCAATGAATTAAGTGGCGGGCATATGCAATGGCCCAAAGGGGTTTTTCTATTCAAGACCCATGAGGAGGCGGACGCATGGTGGACGGAGATGGTTCAAATCAAGAAGCCGTAAGAGCTCCCACGAAAGAGGATCTTGTCCGTGTTTGCCGCGATCTTAACGAGCGGAATGCAAAGTATATCGTAATTGGGGGCATGGCGCTCATTGAGCTTGGGCTAGACCGCTGGTATAAATTATCAGCAAGCATTGAAAGACGTGGAGTGGAAGGAAATAGACGGAGTCCTTATTCCGTTTGCTTCTGTTAAATTGCTTTGGGAAACGAAGCAGACGTATCGGGAAAAAGATATGTTGGATCGCGCTTTTCTGCGTTCGATTGTGTTGGATCGGTGATGCGGGCACTCTTTTTCTGCTCTTGGCGAATATCCCGATTATATGATTCCGTGCATTTCATCTTTCCTCTCCCGCCACCTGCTTGACCGTGCCGGCGGGCATCGCCGCAAAGTGTTGATGGCCTATGCCGCCAAGAAGTCTTTTGATTTTCTTGATCGACAGACGCGTCGCCAATATCAAGCTGATGCACTGGTCAGCTTGTTGAACCATGCGCGTCTTCATGTGCCGCGATTTCGCGATCTGCTGGGAAAGCAGCGCGAAGAAGTTGGAAGAGGTCTATGAAGGGTTGCTTCATTAATCATTGAACGTTGAGAATTGTAAATTGTGAATTGTATATTCTCTTCGATGGAGAGGATGATGTGTATGTGCATGGAGTAGGGAAATTAAGAAATTCACAATTCTCAATGCTCAATGTTCAGTTTGTAATAAACTCGGAGAAATACCATGAGTGCGCGTGGATATGATTTGGAGGATCGTTTGCTGGAATATGCGGCGGCGGTGATTCGGTTGACAGAACAGATGAGTCCAAGCCGGGCCGCAAACCATGTCGCGGGTCATTTGTTGAGAGCCGGAACATCGCCTTTGTTTAATCATGGGGAAGCAGAGGGAGCGGAGTCAATGCGTGATTTTTCACATAAACTGAGTATTTGCCTGAAGGAGCTGAAAGAATCAAAACGAGCCATCAGGCTTATTCAACGGGTGCCGCTCATTGATGACATAGCCTCGGCGGGGCCTCTATTATCTGAAACAGAAGAACTGATTCGTATTTTCGGAGCTGCGATCAGGACAACCAGAAAGAATCATCTGCACGAGGAACAAGCTGGATATGGGGCAGATGAGATCGATCCCGTGTGAATATTAAACATTGAGCATTGTGAATTGTAAATTGTAAATTCTCTTTAATGGAGAGGCAAATATCTGGCTCAGGAGCGGAGAAGAAGGTCGGAAATTCACAATTTACAATTCACAATTCACAATTAGCAATGAACGAATATCCGATGAACATGGAGAATTAACTTCTAAATCTTCCCCTTCATGCTTAAACATTGGTACCATAACTCCGATCTTGGATTCCGGCTTCTTCATCCTGCCATTCGTCTGCGTGAATGGCTGCGGGTGGGTTGGATGTCGGATCGGCGCTTTATTGAGCGTCAGTTTCAGCACACGTTCGGTTATCCCTTGGATTGGCAGAATCCGCGAACGTTAAATGAGAAGATGAACTGGATGAAACTGCACTACCGGAATCCTCTTCAGCAACAGGCGGCGGATAAGTGGGCGGTTCGCACCCTTGTGCAGGACACGGTGGGCGAGGAGTATTTGATACCGCTACTGCGAACCTATGACGATGCCCGCGATATTCGTTTTACCGATTTGCCGGATGCGTTTGTCCTCAAAGTAAATCATGGCAGTGGACAGAATTGGATTGTACGCGATAAGCACGCGGTGGAGGAATCGGCAGTCCGTCGCCAATTTCAAGCGTGGATGCAAATCAGTCATTATGTGACATCGCGCGAGTGGCCCTATAAAAACATGCGCCCCAAAATCGTGGTAGAGACGTTGTTGTTGGATGAGCAAGGGGCGATCCCAAAGGATTATAAATTCCACTGTTTTGGTGGGAGGGTAGAAGTCATCCAGGTGGATCTAGACCGGGAAATACAACATCGCCGGAATTTCTATAACCGCGACTGGGCGTTACAACCCTTTATCTGGACCGAATGGGAAGGGGATCGTCCCTCATGGCCGAACGGGCAACCTGTGGGACAGCCCGGGCCTTTGGCACACATGATAGATGTGGCCGAACAGTTATCCGCTTCCTTTCCTTATGTGCGCGTGGATTTGTTTCTTTGTGGCGGGAAGATTTACTTCGGGGAGCTGACGTTTTATCATGGCAGCGGACTGGAACGATTCGAACCTCTTGCCTATGATCATCGGTTTGGTGAACTGTTGATATTGCAGGAAATTTGAGTATCACTACGTTGTGCGGCCTCCAATTCACTTTGGCATTCCTGATGTTCTGTATACTTGATGTCTCATGTCTCGCGTGTTAAGGAACATGGGCTTTCGTGCAAGAAGAGACGCGTGAATCTCGATTGTTGCAGGGGGAATGCCAGAGTATGAAACAACGAATGAAACAGTGGTTGCGGTCTACCGGCCTGGAAGAACAGGTCAGGAACGTATATTACCGTCTGCTTGGGCCGTATATACCGAAGCGTGTCGTGATCCATGGGGAGCCCTCCAGGTGCTATGTTTCGTCGGCGCAGGCTGCGGATCATCTCCACGTATTGCCGGAAGAGGAGGTCGTGCAGCATTGGTTTATCAGCCAATTGAAGCCGGACGACAATGTATGGGATATTGGCGCTAACGTGGGGCAATGGGCTATTTGCTGCGCACGCGCCGTGCCTCGAGGCCGGGTGTGTCTGTTCGAGCCCCAGCCGGATTTGGCGCGGTTGCTCCGAAAGACCTTGCTCGCCAATGGGTTTGAACATGCCGACGTCCTTTGTTTGGCTCTCGGAGATAAAGACGGGGAAGCGCTTCTTTACGTGGGCGTAGATGATTCCAGCGTCAGCAGTTTGCATCCGAGAGCCGATAATCTTCCTGTGCAGTCCAGTGGGCTTCCGGTTCAAGTGGCGTCATCGTCCGGCATTGTGCGCGAAGGCTTAGCCCCTCTTCCCCAAGCGGTGAAGCTGGACGCCGAAGGAGCGGAACTCGCCATTTTGCGGGGGTTTGACCAGCCGATATGGGACTCCCTGCGGTTGTTGATGGTGGAGGTCCATCCCTTATTGCTTCCGGAAATGGGCGGTTCAAAAGAGGATGTAAAAGATCTATTGGCTCGTAATGGCTTTATCGTCGAGCACATCAAATACCGTAGTACGGTTGAGCTCTGGATGTGCCGGAAAAGCGAATGAGTCACAAGCCCACGACACGCAGCAACGACCTTCCTCATTAAATGGCGTAGAAGAATGACTCATGTGCGGATTTTTTGGATATAGTATCGCAGGCTCGCATGACCCCGATCGCGCCCGCGCCGCTTTACACACCCTGAGCCACCGCGGTCCTGATCAATGGGGAGAGTGGAACGATGACGCAGTGTATATGGGGCATCGGCGTCTCAGCATCCTTGATCTGTCCGAGCGTGGCCGACAGCCGATGACCGACCCCGATCAGGGTGTGGTGATCACAGTCAATGGCGAGATCTACAACTATCCCGCATTACGGAAGCAGTTGGAGCCCCTGTATGCGTTTCATAGCACATCGGACTCTGAAATCGTTTTGCACGGATACAAAGCCTGGGGCATACATGGACTGCTCGACCGTATAGAAGGTATGTATGCGTTTGCTCTTTATGATCGCGACCAACGAAAGATATTTCTGGCTCGTGATCGTGTGGGTATTAAGCCGCTTTATTATGCACAGCGCGAAGGAACCCTGGCCTGGGCGTCGGAACTCAAGGCGTTGACCACCTTCTTCGGGGAGGGAACGCTTGCCATCGACTATACGGCTGTTTACGATTTTTTGACTTACCTCTACGTGCCCACGCCTAAAACGTTGTACAAGGATGTGCATAAACTGCCACCAGCACATTATCTGGAATATGACTTGGAAAAACAAACCGTGGAGTCCCGGGCCTACTGGACCTTGGCAGTGCAGTCCACGCCGGTGTCGGTCGATGACGCCGCGCGTGAGCTGGCAGAGCGGGTTGATCAATCTGTGGACGACCAATTTCTCAGCGATGTACCGGTCGGTGTGTTTCTCAGCGGTGGCATGGATTCGAGTGCGGTGGCGTCATCTGCCATCCGCCATGCCCCCGATATCCAGACATTCTCCATTGGTTTCGATAGCTCGGAACATGACGAGAGTCCTCATGCCCGTCGGGTGGCGGATCATTTGGGCACCTCGCATCACCAGCGTATTTGCGGTCCCGCAGATGCTGCGGATTTGTTTGCTTCCATTCGCGACTGGTATGATGAGCCGTTCGCGGATGCATCGCTAATCCCGACACATATGGTTTCTCGCTTTGCGCGCGAACGGGTCACCGTGGCCTTGAGCGGCGATGGCGGCGATGAACTGTTCGGTGGATACCGCTGGTACGCCGCGATGAAACAGCGCCGACGCCGTGCCTTTCCTCTCCTGCGCGTGTTGCGTCCCCTTGTGTTGCGGGCGGGGGCGGTTCAATATCGCTCGCTCGCGGCACGGGCTGTCCGCCGTGCAGGATTCGAAGCCGTGTGGAACGATCTGGAAACGTACGTGGTGCTTATGGGCGGTCTGTTGAAGGAAGACAAGCGCGCCTATGCGCGCGCGTGGAATATAGATCCGGCCTACGATGACTACTGGTATTTTCGGCGTTATCTCCGTGAAGATTTGCCGCTTATGACGCGCTGGCAGTATCTCGATTTTCATACCTACCTGCATGACGATATCCTCACCAAAGTCGACCGGGCCAGCATGCAAGTGGCTTTGGAAGTTAGGGTTCCGCTGTTGGCGACGAACCTGGTGGAATACGCTTTTTCCCTCCCGGAAGAGGTGCGCTTCCAAGGCGGTCGTCTCAAAGGGCTGCTCAAATACGCGTTTCGCGACCGACTGCCTCCCGAAATTCTCAACCGGGGTAAAAAAGGATTCAGCATTCCCGCCCGTGCTTGGGGGCTTGCACATGCGCACGGTCGGAGATCCATTCAGGAGGAAATACTGGCTGGTTCATTTGGAGACCGGGTGGGTACTATATCCTCATGAAGATCGTCTACATTGGCCAGTTTCAAATCCCGTCTCATTTCGCCAATAGCGTTCAAGTGGTCAAAATGTGCGATGCGATGGTAGCGGAGGGGCATACGGTAACGCTTGTGATCCCGCAGGACGAAATATCTGATGAAAACCATGCCCCGTTGTTTCAACAGTATGGCGTCGAGCATCCCTTTGATATCGTACGCCGGACCATGGGGGAAGGTCGCCTGGCGCTGTATGCCTATGCATGGAGGGCCGCGCAGGCAGCAAGGTCGCTCAAGCCGGACTTGGTGTATGCGCGATGCCTGCCGGCGGCGTTGGGATGCGCCATGGCAGGATTGCCCGTTGTATATGAAGCGCACGAGCCGGTGTATGGGAATGTCGCCCCGCGCTTGTTTAAAGCCTTGTGCAGGCACAAACGGCTAGTTCGTATTGTTTGCATCTCGCAAAAGCTCGCGGATTACTTTACGAAGCATGGTGGCGTGGACCCGCAGCGCATCGTGGTTGCGCATGACGGCGCAGATGGTCGGATGCTGCCTCATTCTTTGGATTACGCGCCGGAAGGAAAACCGGTTGAAATCGGCTTTGTAGGTCAACTTTACGAGGGCCATGGTATTCAGATGCTGATTGATCTGGCCGGGGAGTTTGAAAACATTCCGTTTCATGTAATCGGGGGAAGTGGAGGGCTGCTGGATGCGTGGAGACGCAAGATCCATTCCGGTAATATTCATTTTTATGGACATGTTCCGCACGCCGAATTAGCGAAGTGGTATCAACGATGCGATATCCTGATAGCGCCGTACCATGCGTCCATTACGATGAGTGGCGGGGGGGACAAGGGGCAATGGATGTCGCCGCTCAAACTCTTCGAATATATGGCTGCGGGCAAAGCTATCCTTTGCGCTGATCTGCCTGTGTTGCGTGAAGTGCTGCAACACGACCAGAACGCCTGGCTCGCGCCAGCGCAGGATATGGATGCCTGGTGCCAGGCCCTAAATGTTTTGATTGGCGACCGTGCATTGAGAAGTCGGCTGGGCCAAGAAGCGCGGCGGCAATTGGAGGAGCGTTATTCATGGCGGCAGCGGGCGCGATTGGTGTTGGGCAATTTGAAATTGATGGAGCGATCTTCTTGAAGTATAATTTTATCTCGCGCCGATCTAATTTGGTGTGTGAAGGCAAGTGCACCATGGGCGTGAATACGCCTTAAGGTAAGGCAGGTAAAATAAACCATGTTTAGTTTGCATAGGTCATATTGAGCGCACAAAGTCAGGCAAAAGAAAATTCACGCTGTCGCGCGTCTGAATTGTCGGGGTGCATGTGGGCTTCGTGTGTTCACGCGGTGTATTGTTGACTATAGATTAAGAATTGAAAAACTTTTATACAGAGGAAGAAAATATTAATGGGAATAAATATAGATAGCGCAAAGTTTCTCTTAACTGCAAAGCGGGCAGGAGTTTCTTTCGAAAGGACATTAACCCTTGGTCGGCAATGGTTGTTTGCGGATCTAGAGCTTCTTAACAAGCTGTTATTGGAAAATGATATTTCTGCGGCAGTCGGCAATGTTCTGAAAAAAGCACCATATGCGGACCAATTGTTCCATCTGCTAGGCGCAAAGACATTAGATGTTTTGGACAATTCAGACTATGAAGGCGCAGGTCTTATTCATGATTTGAATCTGTCATTGCCCTCTGAATTTGAGAATCGGTACGATTTTGTTTTTGATGGGGGAACGATTGAGCATGTATTTCACGCTTCTGTCGCGATGCAATCCTGTATGCGGCTTTTGAAGAAAGGGGGGCACTTCTGTACATGGACCCCCGCCAACAATGAGTGCGGGCATGGTTTCTACCAGTTTGGACCAGAATTATTTTTTCGCTTATTTCAGCCTGTGAACGGATTCCGATTGCGCAGTATCGTTGTGGTTGAAAAACACTTTAGCGACAATCGCTGGTATCATGTCCAAGATTCCCGAGACTTAGGCGCACGTGTATGTTGCATCAACAGTAGCCCCTTATTTGTAATGGCGCTTGCGGAGAAGGTCGGGGATGTTCCTTCTACATTAGATGTACAGCAATCGGACTATGTTGAAGCGTGGCGGGAGAGTACGGAAGACTCGACATCTAGCGTGTCGAGAACCGGCATCATGCCAAGGAGCCAATCATTGAAGAATCGCTTTGCGTCTGCCTTGCCAGAGATGTGCGCGGAAAGACTTAAAGCATATTATCGTCATTATTTAGTTGCGAGACTCACAAATCGCAAATTTTTTCAGCGCATAGCAGATAAACAAGCAATTATAAAATAGTAATGAATTCAGATCGACATTTCGCTATTATCACCCAACCACGTGCATCGTCGGGATTGGGTGGATACATATCCGACGCCTTGGTGCGGCAGGGCTACACGGTTCATGTGCTGGACGCGCTGGCTTCCAAGCCCTATAAGCTATGGCCCGTGCTGCGGTCTATCCGCTTCAACCGCGAGGTCATGTGGAAGGCGCGCTGGGAGAATATGCTGTTTTCATCCTGGGCCTGGCGACGGAATTCGCGCCGCAATGCCCAATTGCTATCGCGGGTACGGCGACCGGACGCCCGTGTCCTCGTCGTGGCGAAGGAATATTTCCCGCACGCCGTGGGGGATGTCTCCGACTACGATGTGTTTATTCTCTATACGATGAAGTTGTCGCTCGCGGACGGGATTACGCCCTGGCTGCCGCCGGAACGGGACCGCGCCGCCTTCCTTGCGCTGGAGACCGACTTGTACCGGAAGGCGCGGCGGATTTACACGGGCGGGGCGTACGTCAAGCCACATTTGGTGGCCGAGTACGGTGTGGACCCCGACCGCGTGGTAGTGGCAGGCGGCGGGGTGCATCCGTATTTCCTGGAGCATGCGGTGAACGAGGTGTCGCCCGGTTTCACGAACAGGATCATATTTGTCGGATGGGATTTCGGCATGAAGGGGGGCGCGGATTTGTTGCAAGCATTCAAGCAGGCCCATGCGCAGCGTCCGGAGTTGGAATTGATGATTGCCGGACCTGATCAAGGCCAGTGGGTGGAGCAAGCGGGGGTGCGTTGGCTTGGGCCAGTGCGGTCGAAGGATGATTTGATCGCGCTGTATCGGCAGTCGGATTTGTTTGTCATGCCGTCTCTTCGTGATTCGTTCGGATATGTATTCCTTGAGGCAATGACACAAGGAGTCCCCTGCATCGGCACGGATTTTAATGCGATGCCGGAGATTATCCAGCATGGGAAGACCGGCTATGTTATACCGCTGAACAATCCTGAATCCCTCGCAAACGCGATCCTCGCCTACTACGCCGATCCCTCGCATCGTCGCGAGATGGGGCGCGCCGCGCTGGAACGCGTTAAGAATCACTACACATGGGACCTGGTGGCCGAACGAATCATGACCCATTCACCGGCACTCCCTTGACGCCATCATGCAGTTGAATTTTCAGGTAAATACTTTGCAAAACGTCCCTCCTTCCTTGCGGGATGTGTGGCCGGAATCGTGTCGTATCACGCCGGGGCAGACGGTGTTGATTAAGCCGAATCTGGTGCTGGACCGGCATCCGCGCGGAAACGATGTGCGTTGTCTTGTGGCGCGCGGCGAGGTGTTGCGCCAGGTGCTGGACCGCGTGGCGAATGATTTACAAGGTACGGGGCGTATCATCGTCGGCGATTCCCCACTGCAAACGACTTCTTTTGAGGGCGCACTCGAAGCATCCGGCATAGGCGAAGCCATCGCATCGTTTCGGCGCGAGTCCGGCAGGCCGGTGGAGCTGATTGATTTCCGGCAAGTGCACGCCGACCGGGATGAGCGAGGTCATATCCGGTCGTGGAAAGAAGTGCCGGGCGATCCACACGGGTATGTGACCTACGATCTTGACGGGCACAGTGTGTTATGCCCGCACGAGGCGGATAGTCACAAGTTCCGCGTTTCCAATTATCAGGCCGAAGAC
>Ga0081527_100565_pt1 | contig 15790 bp, 17 predicted proteins | sample HotLakmasection5_FD_70992 | JGI IMG/M metagenome (GOLD analysis project Ga0081527, IMG submission 70992) | Hypersaline microbial mat communities from Hot Lake, Washington, USA - Section #5 (SPADES assembly) (version 2) | ecosystem: Environmental > Aquatic > Non-marine Saline and Alkaline >... | reverse complement strand
AGATAAGATTTTTATCAGAGTAAAATATTATCTTCTATGGACTCAGACTTTTTTTCGAAGGAATTATACCCGCCGTTTTTCTTTCCGTTACCTTTATACCACTCGCAGATAACCTTTGCAATCCTGTGCGGACTGTGTCTTACCAGTCCTTCGCTGTTTTCTTCGATTAATCTTTTGGTAAGTATTTTTACTCCCATCTGTTTTAATTTTTCCGAATCCAGCACTACAGGGAAAGAACCTGCTGCTTTATACTTGATAGCAAGGTTCTTTGGCAGGCTGTCATTTACCAGCACAGTATCTATAATATTGTTATGCACGGAGTGTTCAAATATTGCTTTTAGATGGTCTGATACACTGTAATTATCAGTTTCACCGGGCTGGGTCATTATATTGCATATATAGACTTTTTTAGCCTCGGATTTTGATATTGCATCCGTAACTTCTTCTATCAGCAGATTAGGTATTACACTTGTATATAGACTTCCCGGCCCCATAATTATAATATCAGCTTCCTGTATGGCCAGTATGACGTCGTCCAGTGCTTTGGGCTTTTCGGGTGTTGCTCTTAGTCTGATGATTTTACCGTTTGCTTCAGGGATATTTGATTCCCCGTAGATAATCCTGCCGTCCTCAAGTTCAGCGATAAGTTTCATATCATCAAGTGTAGATGGCAGCACCCTGCCACGGATTGAAAGCACTTTGGATGATTCTTTCACCGCAGATACCATATCTCCTGTAATTGCACACAGAGCCGTAAGGAAAAGGTTACCGAAGCTGTGTCCTTCCAGTCCGTTACCGGTTTTAAACCTGTACTGGAAAAGTTCGGTTACCAGGCTTTCTTCATTGGCGAGTCCTGCAATACAGTTTCTAATATCTCCGGGAGGCAGTATTCCCATTTCTTCCCTGAGCCTTCCGGAGCTTCCACCGTCATCACCTACTGTAACAACTGCAGTAATATTTCCGGTAATATGCTTTAATCCTTTTAATATGGTTGATAATCCTGTACCTCCGCCGATAGCGACAATCTTTGGCCCCCGGTTAAGTTTTCTCTGGATGTAGAGGTTTTCCAAAAGGTGAGCATCAGGTTTTATTGCGCTGACAATAGAGTTGTTGGTTTTTTTCCATCCGAATATGAGAAGAAACACTCCCAGTGCCAGAATAACTGGACCTGTTATTTCCGAGTGAGAGGTTTGTGCTATGTACCTGATAAACTCAATGGTATGGTGGATTGGATGGAGGTCTAAAAGAATTGCTAAACCGATAACAATAAGGACAGTCCCGGTAAAAGTGAGCATCATCCACCTTTTTATTTCCAGCCCGGGCATAAGCCAGGTAAGGAATATGGGTTTGTCTTTTCTTCTCTTGTTAATCACAATTTTATTCCTAAGCAATCGGTTATATTTTTGATAACAGTGTTTTAGTTGTCTTTAGTATATTTAATACCTTGATATATCAGGAATTATCTAATATTTTCTGTTTTAAATCAGCGACTTTTATCAAAATAGTTACATATTGATACACTGCCATTAATTTATTTTTATACATATAATCCAATAGTATAAATTTTATTTGTTTTTAACTGATTGCTTCGTTTAATTGTCTAATATACATATTTTCAGGAATTTCCAGTTCTGTTAATGAATCTCTGGCTATAGCTCCCAGGATATCTATATAGTTTTCATCACAAATCTTTTTAACCCTTGCGAGATTTGATCGGGATGTTTTTATTCCACAAAGCAGTACCAGCCCATCAATATGTTGAGATATGGTAATTGAGTCGGAAACTGCGAGCAGCGGCGGTGTATCAATAATTACATAGTCAAAGTTTTCTTTAACAAAAGTAATCAGATCACCAAATGCCGGGAGATTAACTATTTGATCAGGATTTGAAACAGAATTATTGTTAGGAATTAAATACAGGTTTTTATATTCTTCCAGTCTGATTATTCCGGAATTTAATATTTTGGACATTTCTTCCTGTTTATTTTCATCTACTTTTGCAATACCCAGCAAAATATCTGTAAAGTCAATTTTTTCTTCTGTATTTATGCCAAATTCTTTGGCTATACAGCCTGATCTGAAATCCGAATCTATTAAAAGCACACTATTACCGGCTTTGGCAAGATTTTTTGCTATGTTTGCCGAGATAACTGATCTTCTCTTTTCAAAATCTGCGGATGTAATACTGATTACATTAGTGTTTTTCTTAATAGCCTTGATTTTTAGACTTGTAATTATCTTTTGATAAACAATGTTAATGATGGAAGCCGGGTTAAATTCCTTTACGTTCAGAGTATAGCTTGCTTCTCTAATCCATGGAATAATACCCAGTACAGGTGCTTTTAAAATATCCTCTATTTCTTGAGTCCCCTGGGCTGTGTCTTCCACATAGTGTTTACCTAAGACTGTTCCGATTCCAAGCAGCATTCCTGTGAAGCCAAATAATATTATTATATGGAAAATTGTCGGAAAAGTAGGAGAAACGGGTAATGTTGGTTCATCTACCACAGTTAGGTTGCTTATGATTTCTGATTCTCTTATTTTAGATTCTATGAGTTTTGTGTTTAAGGTTTTTACTACTTCTGCAAGAGTTGTTTCTCTTTGTATAAGGTCCTGCAGGGTTGATTGAATTTGCGGAATTGCAGATTGCTTTTTCATTAACGCCGTCAGGTTTCCTTCAACTGAGTTCTTTTGTGCTTCTAATGCCTGTATATTTGACTGACTTTCCACTAACTGGCTTACCATATTAGTTCTTACAGGGTCAGCTATTAAAGAACCTCCCTCATTAAAAATTTCATTGCCTAATGTTAGTTTGACCTGAGACTTCATTTGTTTTTTAATTTCATTTATATTTTCAATAAGAGATTTCATTCTCGGGTTCAGTTGGGTATACCTTGTATTAAAATCAGCATATTTTTGCTGTGCAACCTGCAAATCTCTTCTTAATGCTTTTAGATTATCATTTTGTCCCAGAGCTGCAGAAATCAGGGCTTTTTCGGTATCCAGTCCGAGTTTTGTTGTAATATCAGAGCTTTTACTTCTTTCTGAATTAAGTTCTTTTTTAATTTCCGCCAGATCATTTTCATTCGCAGTAATTTGCTGGATTATAGCAATAGCTTCCTGATCAACATTTACGCTTTTATTTTCGGTTTTAAAATCCTTTATTTTATTTCTTACTTTTTCTAACTCTTTTTCTGATTCTGCAAGTTGGCCTTCTATATAGTTTCTCATTTGAGAAATGGATTTTTTGTTTGTTTCAACATTATGCGCCATAAAAGAGTCAATATATGCTTCTGCAATTTTTTGCGCTTCATCAGGTTTCTTCCATTTGAAACTAAATAGAATAATATCTGTGCCTGGAATATTCTCTAAATCTATTCTGCTATTAATTACTTGTGTTAATTGTTTTTTAGGATATTGATTGATGAAAGGGTCGTCAGCGATTTTTTCCACGGTGTTTTCTGCAATTTTTTTAGATGAGAAAATCTGCATATAGTTTAATATAGGATTCTTAACACTTGAAGTTCTTACTCTGGAGCCTTCTTCAAGCGGCACTATAAAACTGTTCGGAGAAGTTTCCTTGATCATAAGCTTGGCTGTTGATTGATAAGATGGCTCGTAGAGAATGATCCCCGTCAAAATAGCCAGAACTACCATACCTGCTGTGAAATAAACTATAATTTTATAATTATTTATTAGTAGTTTTATGTATTTATTTAACGATATATTTTCCACTTTTTTTTATGCCTCCGATTTTGATCTCTTCTTAAATTATTAATACTTACCATCCGAAACGACGATCCGGATTAAACACTTCTGCCCATTGATTGAATGACCTTGCCGGACTAGTAAGTCCGCCAAAGATCCTTGTAAAGTAATCCCCTGTTCTTACAGCTTTCATTAAAGTTCTGTCACGTACATAAACAAGATCATCAGGTCTCAGCATATAATCTATTTTTTCCGGATTTATATTTATTACTGATATATTACCTTCCGGTGTTTTTCTGTAAATCTGGACAGCTTTTCTTTTTGCATCTATTGTATACCCTTGAGCCATAGCTATGGCGGAATTAAGATTAGGAGTTTCCGTAGGCAGATTATATAATCCCGGTTGTTTTACTTCACCTACGACTTTTACTATAAAGTTGTCTGAATGAATTGAAGATACTGCTATTTTCTTAAAATCTTCGTCACTATATATCTGGCCGTCCATTTCCGGAACAAACACACTGTCCCCTGATTTAAGCCTTATGTTTTGTGCAGTATCACCTTCATCCAATAACTTCCAGAGATCAACTTCTCTTGTATAACCGGTAAAATTATTTGAAATTTTAATATTTGAAAGATCTGCATTATAATTAACTCCACCTGTAATTGAAAGGACGTTTGTAAGAGATAAATCAGTCTTTGCATTTGCAGTTTCAGCATCGTGCCATACTGTAGGTGTTTCAATATTCTGTTGATAAAATCCGGGTTTTTTCACTGCTCCATAAATATAAATACTTGCCGGATTGAATTTTTTTACATTCAGACAAATCTGGGGGTCTTTAAAATATATGCTCATATCTTCATGTATTTTAGAGGTTAGTTCGTGAATGTCTTTATTAGCAACAAATAATTCTCCTATCGGTTCGATTGTTGCGTAACCATCAGGTCTTACTTTTATCTCCTTTTGAGTTAATTCTGGCTCTCCGTATACAGAGAAGGATAAAATATCCCCCGGGGTTATCGTATATCTGGAATCGGTCACCCTGCTGTCATATTTTATAATTTTTGCACTTTTGGTTTCCTTTGATGAAATCTCTTCAGGGTTAATCTCCCGAGATTTTATTGTTGTAATACTCTCCTGAGGAGTTGAGCTTTCATCTGTGCCGGATTTTTCTACATTTATAACTTCTTCAATTTCAGGGATTAATTCTGTATCAGTATCACTTTGGTTTATTATTGTTACGCCCGAGTCTTCTATTCCCTGTAATACCTTTGAAGCTGTTTCTTCCTGGGCAAAAGTTTTACAGCCCAAAAAAATTAAATTTATAGCTAACACCAGTTTAAAAAAACACGTTAAAATTTTCTTATTCTTACTCATTTACGATCTACCTCATTTAAATTAATTTAATTACTTTCTCTTCTATTCAATTTTTTGTTCAAATTTATACAGTTGCTAATAGTTATAAAACAAATGAAAAATATTTTTTACTCGATTTTTAAACTTTTTTAAAAAATAGTGTTAAAAATAATAATTTCAACTGTATTTTATATAAAAAATACTGGCAAATTATATAGCATATGCATTATATTTAATTACTTTTTTGATTGTTAATATTCATTAATATAAAATTTATTTTTGCCGTAAAACTTTTTAACTCTGCCTCTTTTATCTTCTCAGGAGCTACTATAACAGCCAGTGCGTATCCTTTTGTCTTTTTTCCGATAAATTTTGATATAACAATATCTTTCATAAAAACTGCCCGTTCAGAATAAGTCCTGTTTAAATCTGAATACCAATAAATTACATCACAGGATTGTCCTCTTCTATTACCTTTTAAAACCTTCAAACTCATATTTTTATCAAGATTCATGGTTTTTTCATCATTTATAAAAATACCCTGTCCTCTGTAGCAAATTTCCGGATCATGGATATGATCTCTTCTGTCTGTTAATACAATAGCAAGGCTCAGGGTTTTGTCGATTTCTTCATTTCTATACAATCTTAAAAGCAGTTCGTTTTCTTCCAGATGCTCAAATACAGCTTTATCTACTTTTAAATCTTTACCCTGCCATTTTCCTATGGTCATAGGAATTAACTCCCTTATGGCGGGCAAATCTTTAGTATCCCCACTCTGATTATAATTAGCAAAGATAAAAGTTGCTATTAATATAATTAATGCTGTTATTTTAATTTTCATCGATCGAAACTTCTCTTTTATTATTTTCTTTGTTATCTTCAATTAGCATAGAAACTAAAATTATTAATGCAATACTGATGACATAAGCCACCACTCCTGCACCATCGTGAAAAGCTTCAGCGTGTTCTTCCCCGTTATATAGTACATAAAAACTTACAGTTAAAATTCTAAATACGTTCATTGAGAGTGCAAGGGGAATACTTGCTATGACAAACCCGATTTTCTTTATAAAACTTGTGTTTATAAAATAAGAATAAATTACACAAATAAAAAATATAGAATAAAGAGACTTTAATCCGCTGCACCCTGCAACAACTGAGATTCTATGCCCTTCAAGCAAAATTATATTGCCGTCATTTACGGCTTGTAATCCTAAAAAACTTAAAATGAATGTTGTTATTTCTGCTGATAATAATTGAAAAGGCATTGTTATTCTGTGGAGGGGGAGTACCGGAATTGCAAATGATAATAATATTAATGGAAACAATATTGCTATAAAAAATTCTTTACCTTTAATAACCAGTAACAATCCTGCAACAAAGAAAGGGAAAGACGTATTTGCTATATAATCATAGTCAGCTCTAACTCCAATAACATATAAAAACAGACCAATTAGTAATAACGGAATGCCCCACCAGCTTGGATTGTTTTTTATTTCTGACAATATTTTATAATTTTTTCTAATCAAATAAACCACAAATGCCAGCATAAAAAACCCAAATGCATAGAATGAGTCAAAATCAGACCATTTTTTTATCCAATCAGAGACATTCTCATGAAACAATAATGCAATTATTAAAATAAAAATTATTTCAAAAATATTATCTTTGACTATTTTCATAAAGCAGTTTTTTTCTTGTAATTATTGAGGTGTTGAATAAAATTAAGCTGAAAATAATATATGCAGCCATAAATGCAAGAAGATTAATAAATATTTTTATGTTAGCTTTTAAAAATTTATTATTTACAGATTTCACTTTTATTAAAAGATTTTCATCTATTCTTTTAATACTTTGTTGTACTTTTTTTTCATCAATTTCAGGATTTTGTTCTTTAAATACAGTTATCTGTTGTTTTAATTGCTCACCTTGCTCTTTAACCTGTGAAACCATTCTGTTTCCAACGGAATCTAGCGATATGGTAAACAAAAAAGTTAAGACTATCAGGAATATAGCAAATAATGCGCAAGCACCAGACATAATTCTTTCAAAAACAATTACAATTTGGTTTTCTTTCGGGATAATCATATAAAAACCGGCGATAATTGCTGTAATACCAATCAATGGTATAATACTGATTTCTGATACTGATTTAACTACAGAATACACCCAATGGGTATTTCCAAGGTGAAGCGGTAGTAATAAAGAAGCATAATCTACTAATGATGCAAGAATAGTTGCAATACCAAAAGTTACTAATAATTTACCCAGAATTTCTTTTTTTAACATATTTATTATGCGCCTCATAAAAACTTAATTACTTATAAATTACTATTAAAATTTTTTATAGTAAATAAATTTTCAATTTATATAGTAAAAAATTAATAAATAATAAAATAAAAAAAATAAAATAAAAATCTTGTATAATAAGCTTTAAAGGGTAAAAGTAAAACTTTAAGGTTAGTTATGACTTCTAATAGCAGGAAAATATATATAATAAAGTTTTTAACAATCCTGTTTTTTGTTAATTTTGGTCCTGCAGCAATGAGCCAGGAAACAGACAGGGAGTTTTCCGAAATTAAATTTCATGAAACTACTGATTCAACTTATTTTCTGGATGCCATAAACAACGATAAAATTCGACTGGAAAAAGATCCTTTCAATAAAAACAGTTTAAATATTAATGTAGATAATAAAGCTGGCCTGACCGGTTCAGTCAAAGTAAATACTTATGAAGAAGATGATATATTTTATGATAAGTTTTACATCCCTACAAAGCAGAACCTAAACGTTAGAGCGGAGTTTTCTCAGGATCTTAATAGTTTTTTGGATTTCAATACCGGGCTTTCTGTACAATCAAGCAGTAACAGAGTTGAGAAAATGCCTGATATTTCAAACTTAAATGTTTCTACAGATATAGTGCCGCATCATAAAATATATGTAGGCCAGACAAGAGTTTATGACGAATCTTCTCCTTCTCTTGAGCTTTTTAACACAGTTGAAAGCAGGTATGGGCTTAAAAGTTTTGAAGAAGCCGGGGATATAGACTTGAAATTATCAAAGGAAAACGGGCTTATTAACTACTCTGCGGGAGCTTATAATCTTAATAAATCCCGGACAGAACAGGCGTTGAACCAGGAAACTTCTGTAGCAGGGGGATATGCATCCTTAAACCCTTTCAATTATCTTTCCGGTCCAGGCGAACTACAATTTGGCGGCGGTTATTTTACAAATAAACATACTGCTAAGGGCAGACTGAATCAGGAGAATATCTACAGCGTATTTACAGGTTATAAATTTAGCCGGTTTATTGTGAGAGGTGAATTTTTACGTGAAGATAATGGTTTAAGAGAAAACCAGACTTCTGACAGCTGGCATTTATCTAACAGAATAGCAGTAACCGACAACTTGAACCTGAAAACAGGCTTTAAACAGTATGAAGAAACAAGTTCCACTGAAAGTAACGTAGGTTTCGAATACTCGTTTAAGGATAGCCCCGTTCTAAAAAACGAGAATTTGCAGATCAAATTTGACGCATCTTTCCGCAAAGGAGAAGAATGGGGAAATAATGACAGTGAAAGGTTTGGTATAAAGACAAAGTACCTTTTCTAGTTGTAACAATTAAAAAACTCTTTCTTGTTTAAAACTTTTTTTGTTAATAGAATTACAAAAAGGAATTAATAATAGGTGAATAAAATGGTAAACACGATTTTAAACGAAACAAAAGCATACAGATTATCAGAAATTAACCATATAATCGGCGGTATTCTGAACTCAGCCGAGGAAGATATAATCATTAAAAGGCTTGCACCTCCAGCACTGGCAGACGAAGAAACTCTCGCCCTTGCTGTATCAGAAGAGGAAATAGCAAATCTTGCAAGTACAAAAGCAAGGGCCGCTGTTGTGCCTTTAGGTGCTTCACAGGACAAAATAACGACAATAGAAGTTGAAAGACCCAGACTTGCTATGATGAAACTTCTTCACCTATTCTATATTCCGGTAGATGCGCAAAACGGGGTTCACGAAACAGCATTTGTTGATCCTACAGCGAAAATAGGCGCAAACGTTTCTATAGGCGCAAACGCTTTTATCGGCAGAGGTTGCTCTATAGGCGATAATACGAAGATTCTTCCTAATACTTATATAGGCAAATTCTCACAAATAGGCACAAACTGCCTTTTCCATGCCGGAGTGAACATCGGAGACAGCGTAAAGATAGGTAATAATGTTATAATCCATCACGGAGCAAGCCTTGGAGCGGACGGTTACAGTTTTGTTACAGAAAACCCCGGTACTATAGAATCAGCCAGAGAACAGGGGAAGGTGAATGGAGACTTTAGCCAGCAAAAGATTTACAAAATCCCATCACTAGGTTCTGTTACAATTGGCGATGACGTAGAAATAGGTGCAAATACCTGTATTGACAGCGGAACGATAGTGAATACCACCATAGGCAAAGGAACTAAAATTGATGACCTTGTAATGATCGGGCATAACTGCCAGATAGGCGAAAACTGCCTTATAGTTTCTCAGGTAGGAATTTCCGGCAGTGTAAAAATAGGTGATAGAACTGTTTTGGCAGGCCAGGTAGGTATAGCAGACCATGTAAACATAGGCGCTGATTCAATTGTTATGGCACAATCAGGAGTCAGCAAAAGTTTTCCGGATAAAAGCATAATAATGGGTTCTCCTGCAATGCTTAGAAAAGAATTCGTAAAACAGCTTAAAGGAATGAAGGATGCCGGAAAACTTTCTGAAGAAGTAAAAGCACTCAGAAAAGAAATAGAAGAACTTAAAAAAGGTAGTTAATCATGAGGACAATAAGCAGCGACATAAATATATCAGGAAAAGGCCTGATGAGTGGACTTGACTGTAATGTAAACATTTTTCCGTCAAAAGAAAAAGGTATAAAGTTCTATATCATATCAGCAAAAACCCCTGTTATCGCTAATTATAAAAGTGTTGTATCAACTGATAACTGTGTAACTCTCGCAAATCACGAAGGCGCAAGGGTAATCCTGGTTGAACATTTTATGGCGGCGTGCGCTTTTGCCGGTATTGACAGCCTGGATGTATGTATAGACTCACCGGAACTGCCGATACTCGACGGCAGCTCTGTTGAATGGTACAAACTGTTTATAGACGCAGGAATTGATGCTACTACCAACATAGAACAAACTACCTTTAAAAAACCAGTAGGAATATCTGATAAAAAAACCGACCTGGCACTAATTCCGGCTGAAGAATTTAAAATAACATATTGTGTGGATTTTGACCATCCCGAACTTCAAAACAGATGGATATACTTTAATCTTTCGCAGAATAAAGACCGAATAATTGAAGCCAGGACATTTGGTTATCTGAAAGACCTGGAAAAATTCCAGCAGGCGGGAATGGCGCTTGGGGTGACTGTAGAGAATACAGTGGGACTTACTGATGACGGGTATACCACAGAATTAAGATCAGAGTACGAACCTATTAAACATAAAATACTTGATTTAATAGGGGATTTATACCTTTCCGGCCTAAATCCTCTTGGTTTTAATGCGCACATAATAGCAAAAGATGCAGGACACAGAATGCATGCAGAATTTGCAAAACTTATAGATTTTGAACTAAAATCTTCATCTTTGTGTTAATAATTATAATAAATTTAATAAAATAAAGGAGAACAATGACAATGACAGAGACACAGGCGCCTATGCAAATGGATATTTTGGAAATAATGAAACTTATTCCGCATAGATACCCATTCATACTGGTGGACAGGATTACCGAATGCGTACCGGGCAAATATGTTAAAGGATACAAAAACATATCAATGAACGAAGATGTATTCAACGGCCATTTCCCTGGCAACCCGATCTTCCCCGGCGTACTTATGGTGGAAGCCCTTGCTCAGATTAGCGCAGGAATGGTAATGACAATGCCTGAATACGCAGGAAAACTTGCTTTATTTGCAGGAATAGACGGAGTAAGATTCAAAAAACTCGTAAGACCCGGCGATAGATTAGATTTCCATTCAGAAATCATTAAACTCAGAGGCGCTATAGTTAAAACTAAATGCACAGCTTCTGTTGATGGCGAAGTTGCTGTTGAGGCCGAATTGATGTGTGCAATTCAGTAATATAAAATTAGGGCTTTATAACAAAGAAGCCGAAAATTTTATTTTCGGCTTCTTTTTACAAAAACTGGACTAGAAGGAGATTTTTATGACAGCAGGAGTAGAAATTCACTCAACTGCGGTAATAGACCCGGGAGCAGAAATACATGAAGGGGCAAAAATACATTCTTATGCGGTAATTGGGCCTGATGTAAAAATTGGCGCAGGTACTGAAGTATTTCCGCATACATACCTTGAATACTGTGAAATAGGAAAAAACTGCCATATAGCGCCAGGTGCTTCTATAGGGACAGCACCTCAGGATACTTCCTATAAAGGAGAAAATACAAAAGCAATAATAGGCGATAACTGCCAGATCAGGGAAAATGTTACTGTTAACAGAGGTTCCGGCGAAGGTACAGTGACTCAGATCGGCGATAATTGTATGTTAATGATAGGGTCTCATGTTGCGCATAACTGTCAGATAGGAAATAACGTTAATATCGCTAATAACGTACTTCTTGCCGGTCATATCCTGATAGAAGATAACGTCTTTATAGGCGGTGCTGTAGTAATGCACCAGTTTGTCAGGGTTGGTGAGCTGACTATTGTAGGCGGGTTCAGCGGCACAAGACAGGACCTCCCCCCATACGCCAAAATTGACGGCAGGCCCGGAAGGGTTGTGGGACTGAATTCAGTTGGCCTAAAAAGAAAAGGGTTGTCTCTTGAAGACAGAACCCTGTTAAAAAAAGCTTTTAATTACTTATGGTTTTCTGAATTGAATACTCAACACGCTATTGAAAAGATTAAGGAGGAAATTCCTTCTAATCAATATATAGATCATCTTGTTGAATTTATGAATACTGGCAAGCGTGGAGTTACCAAGCTATCAGGTAAAGCTGAAAGCGAGTAATTTTATTATGCTCCAAACATTCCGCCATAACTGTACATACCGTTGAATGTACCATATCTGGCTGTGGTAAGTTCATCAATGTATTGATCGCCCTGATCGTCTGCTCCAAACATTCCGAATTCACCGACTTCTCCAAGTATAGCACCGCCAATTGTGCCGCTTAATCCACCTATAAAGGCACCTGCTATTGCAGTTACAGGTCCTCCCATAAAGAACCCTGCAACAGCTCCTGTAACTGCGCCACCAAGCGCACCTGCTGTTGCACCCTCATTATGCCCTACTGCGGAAAATTCTTCTCTTATATGCTGCTCAAAGGGTTTATTGAACATCTGCTCATAAGCTGTTGCTGTCTCAGTTAATAATCTTGAGTGCTCAGCCTCGCTCATGTTTCCTCTGTCAAATATTTGCTGGAATATTTCATTGTTTGTTCCGAGTCCGCTTCCTGCATATTCAGCTGCTGCTGCTAATACATGAGGATTTCTGGCATTGCGCCCAGCCCGTACAAGATCTATTACATCGCTGTTAGTCCTGCCTGCAGCTGTAAAACCAAAATCTCCAACTGTATTAAATAATGCAAGTGGGTCTCTAAGATTTTCGAAGCTTATAGGTGCATTTGGGTCTTTTAAACCGCCATTTTCTGCACAATATAATAAATTTAGAGATACCAGCCTATGTGCACTGTTCGGGTCATTTTCGTCAAGATTAATATAATCCGCATTTCTGTCAAATGCTCTATAGCCTAATATTCTATGACGGTCAATATTTCTTACTGTCGGCATAAGGAATTCTCTATCTGCCTCGGTCATGGATGATGATGTATAACCATGTATACGTTGTCTGTACCCGGCTATACTGCTATCCATTCGTCCCATAAAACCAAACTGGTCAAAATTCTGTAAACTTAAGCTAGGATTTGTCATTCCCAAACTTCCTTCCATATTAATTTTTTAACTAAATTTTTTACACTAAAAATCTTTGTAAGACCTTGTGAGGATACATAAATGTTAAAAATAAATAACTGTTAAGACTTCATAAGAACAACTACTTTTAACCTTCCAAGTATATAAAAACTTTCTTTCCTGAATAATTGACTAAACCGGACCATTTGCTTAACAATTCTTTACTTTTTTGAAAATTTTTAAATTATTTATAATTTTAATTACTTAGATACAATCTAAATGGTTTATCATTACTGGTTAAAATATTCCATCCGCAACCACCCTATAAAATGTATTTTAGGATTCAGGTTAAATAATGATTTTTTCATTGAAATAAATGGGTAAGAAATCGTAAAATTTTATTAAAAGTATTAGCTGCTGAATAAGATGAATGCTGAAGGTAAAAATGAAACTTCATATTTAAGACTTTTTCTGGGGTCATTTGTGGATATTCAGGAATTTTTTGATTATGATTCACTACAGGAAAACCTGAAAGATCATTTTAAATGCCCGATTAGATATGTGGAGCGTCCAAACCTTCACATGACCTGGAAATTTATTGGAAACACAAATAACGATGTTTTGCCGGAATTTATAGGACTAATTAAAAATACGGTCTCGGGTGTTTCAGATATATTAATAAATTTTAATCAATTCGAAATATGGCCGAATTCAAAAGCGCCAAGACAACTTGTTATAACAGGAAAAGACCTGAATGGAAACGCTACTGAATTTTACAACAGGCTTAATGCAGGTATTCAAAAATTTGGAATTAAAAAAGAAAAGAGGAAATTTAACCCGCATATCACACTTGCAAGGTTCAAATTAAAAGAAAAACCAGAAAAAAGGTTTATATTACCGGAAAAATTTACTTTAAACGAGAAAAAAATTAATTTTAAAGAAATAGTTTTAATAAAAAGTATATTAGGTCCTAAAGGCAGCACTTATAAAGAAATTAAAAAGTTTAACCTGTAAAAAGATGTTTATTCTCCAAGACTTCTCAATTTTATCGTATCACCGCTTAAACCGCTCGTACCATCTTCTACAGACCGTACAAAAAAGTTTTTTATCAAGTCAGGACTGGTTTGGAAAATTGCAATTCCCAGTACTAAACCAAAAAATACTGCTATTAAAGCATACTCAGGTAGTGCTATACCTCTTTTTTTTGAAAATTTATGCATAATTTTTGTTTTAATCCCATTAATAAAACCGGTTTAATCTCTTTATTTATATTGTGAAATGAGTTTATTTTTCAGGAAAGCCGTTCTCTGCTTGCGCATTGTGCCATTAAATATTTTTTTCATTTCCTGAGTTCTTTTTAAGGGCACAATAATTATATCGGCGTTTTTAGCAAAAAATTTAGAAATCAAAATTAAATCTTATTCTTTTTAAGCCCTGCATATTGACACGAAGGTTTTTAGCGAATTAATATTAATACACACTTTATTTACTTTAAGGAAACAATTTTAATACGGTAAGCGTCTAAAAATTAAGTAATAAATACGGCCTTTAAAGTAAAAAAAGAGTTGAACCGTGAAATCTTAAATATGTCGGGGTGGCGGAATTGGTAGACGCGCACGGTTGAGGGCCGTGTGGAGCAATCTGTGTGGGTTCAAGTCCCACCCTCGACATTTTAAAAACTTTCGCATATATAAAACAAGAAAATATATAACTTTAAAAATTGCAAAGCAGGAGCATTAAAATGAAAGAGAAAATTCATCCGAAATATAAAAAGACTACAATTAGTTGTGCCTGCGGTAACGTAATTGAAACATCTTCTACAGAAGACGGGTTAAAGGTCGAAATTTGTAACGCCTGCCATCCTTTTTTCACAGGAACCCAGAAGATTGTTGACACAGAAGGAAGAGTTGAAAAATTCAAAAAACGTTACGCAAGCGCAAAATCAAAGAAAAAATAAGTTTTTAAAAATTATTTCAATGATAAACCGCAGGCAAACTGCGGCTTATTGTTGAAATACTGAAAAAATCCCGCATAAGATATGGGATAATAGCAAGAGAGTGAATTATGACAGAAAATAATGAATTTCCAATAGTTAACTTAATTAATGCACCTGAAAACCCTCTAAAATTAATATATCTTTCCTGTAGAACCTGTTATTCTGCGGATTATCCATATAAAATCTGGGAAAAAGATGCGGATGAAGAAAAAATGCTGAAACTGGTAAAGAAAGTCCTTCAATCAGGACATCACAGCACGATTGAACATTGCCAGTACACTTTTACTATCAGCGGAGTAACCCGTGCCTGCACTCACCAGCTTGTAAGGCACCGTCATATGTCCTTTTCACAAAAATCACAGAGATACGTTGTGGAAGAAGGCCAGTTTGAATATATAACCCCGCCAACCCTTAAAAACGGGGAACTGCATGCGGAATATGACTCCCTGATGAGAAAAATAGCTGAATTATACGAAAAAATGATAGAAAAAGGAATTCCGGCTGAAGACGCAAGATTTATACTGCCCAACGCAGCTACCAGTTCTCTTGTTACCAGCCTTAACTTAAGGGAAATGATCCATCTGGCAAACCTGAGGCTTTGCGTAAGTGCCCAGCATGAAATAAGAAAACTGGTTAAAAAAATGTGTAAACTGGTTGTGGAAAAAGAACCGTGGCTGGGTGAATATCTTGTCGCAAAATGCGAAAAAAACGGCTATTGCGACGAAATAAGAAGCTGCGGAAGGTTCCCACAGCAGGTGCGATAATATTATTAACACTAAAAACTTTCAAGAGGTTATATAAACTATGAAAGACA
>Ga0081527_100564_pt1 | contig 15806 bp, 18 predicted proteins | sample HotLakmasection5_FD_70992 | JGI IMG/M metagenome (GOLD analysis project Ga0081527, IMG submission 70992) | Hypersaline microbial mat communities from Hot Lake, Washington, USA - Section #5 (SPADES assembly) (version 2) | ecosystem: Environmental > Aquatic > Non-marine Saline and Alkaline >... | reverse complement strand
CTGGCCGCGGCGGGCCTGAGCGCGCTGGGAACGGCGGACGCCGCGCCGCGCCTGGTGCTCGCCCTGGCGCGCGCCGACGGCGGCCCGCCGCGGCGCCTGTCGCTGCCGGACCTGGTCTGGGCGTAGCGAGGCGCACCCTCAGTTGCACTGCCCGATCGAGCCGCGGGCGCGGATGCGCTGCCCGTCGATCCAGGTGGCGCCGGCCGCGAAGTCGCCGCGCGGCTGCCCGCTCAGCGCGGGATCCGACCGCGTCCCCGGCCTCGCGGGCCGGCCCCGCCCGGCGGGCGCACGGCAATCAGGCGGCTGCGAACGCGATGGCGGCATCGACCCTGCCGCCGAGCGCTTGCGCCGCCGCTTCGATGCGGTCGAGCGGCGTGGCGTGGTAAAGGTCCAGAAGCTGGTCGATCTGCCGTTCATCGGTATCCAGCCGGCGCGCCAGTTCGGCTTTGGTGAGTCCGGCGTCCCGCATGCGGCAATACAGCGAGACCTTCAGGGCGGCGAGGACCGGCAGCACGGCGATCGGCCGGCCGGCGGCCGGTGACGGATCGGGAACGGCTTCGCCTTCCATGATCCTGACATCCACAACCGTCATGATGGCATCGACGGCGTTTCGGATCGCGTCCGCCTCGGTGTCGCCATCGGTGACGACCTCGGGGAGGTCCGGGCAGGTAACGAGGTAACCCTGGTCATCGGGACGGATGTCAAGAGGATACGCCAGCATATGTGCCTCCAGTGTCCTCGTACGAAGATATAGCGGACTCACCCCAACCCCAACTGCTTCTTTATCGTCTGAACCAAGCCGGTCCCCAGCTCTTTCCTCGCTCCGTGAATCGGAAGAACCGACCTGCGGCCGTTCGCAGGGTTTCGCAAGATTTTGTGCCCCCCTTACCGGGATAGATTTCGATCCCCCGGGTGCGAAGCCACCGCTCGAATTGCCTGCTGTTCAATTGAGCACCGCCTGTTTCCTGCGGAGGTCAGCAAGCCACGCGCCCCCCCGTCCTTCTCCCGCGCGGGGGGGCCGGCGGCCGCCGCGCCGCCCCGGGTCCCCCCCCGGGCGCGCCCGGCCGGCGCCCCGCCGCGGCGCCTGTCGCTGCCGGACATGGTCTGGTCGTAGGGCGGCGCCGCCCCGGGCGGCCCAGGCGGCTCAGTCGCACTGCCCGATGGAGCCCGGCGCGCAGATGCGCTGGCCGTCGATCCAGGTGGCGCCGGAGAAGTGGGCGGCGCGCAGGTCGGCGCCGGCCAGGCGGGCGCCGGTCAGGTCGGCGCCGCGCATGTTGGCCTGCACCAGACCGGCGTTGCGCAGGTCGGCGTTCCGCAGGCTGGCGCCGGTCAGGTCGGTCTGGGTCAGGTCGGCCTCGAACAGGCGCGCCTCGTCCAGCACGGTGCCGACCATGCTGGCGCTGATGAACCGGGCGCGGAATGCGTCGGCGCCGGCCAGGATGGCGCCGTCCAGGATGGAGCGCTGGAAGGTCGCGTCGCGGAGTTCGGCGTCGGTCAGGTCGACGCCGGCCAGGTTTAGGCCGTCGTGATAGCAGCGCCGCCAGTTGACGCCCGGCTGGGCCGGATCGGTACAGGCGGCAACCGCCGGTGCGGTCGTCGCAGCGCACACGGCCACCGCAAGGATCGCGAGAACAACACGGGTCATGCCGAAAGGTGTAGCCCGCGCAAGCGCCCAGGCAAAGGCCTTGCGGCGTCCTGTCCACCGGCGGATGCACGGACGGATAGGGCGGGCGCTCCGCCGGGCATCCGGCGCCGCCCCGGCGGGTGCCGCCGCGCCGCTCACCGCCTGGGCAGCGCCACGGCGCGCCCGGCCTGCTCCGGCCGGCCCAGGGTGGCGTGCCGGCGCAGCATGGCGTCCAGCCGCTCGCGCGCGGCCTCCGGCATCGGGGCCGACCGGCGCGTCTCCTGGTCGACGTGGACCAGCATGATCTCGGTGCTCGCCGCCTGGAAGCCCTCGTCGGCGTGGCGCATGCGGTGGAACAGGTGGACGCGCTTGGCGTCGCAGTCGAGCAGCTGGGTCTCGATGGCCACGGAGTCGCCCGCGGTCAGTTCGCGGTCGTAGGTGACGTGGCACTCGACCACGAACATGGCGCCCTGCCCCTCCGCCACGTAGTCCGGGCCGATGCCCAGGCCGTCCATGACGGCGTCGGTGGCGTGGTCGAAGACCAGCACGTAATAGGCCACGTTCATGTGGCCGTTGTAGTCGATCCACTCGGGGCGCACGGTCTCGCGGTGCAGCGTGAGCGGCGCCTCCGGGTTGAACTGGGGGTCGGTCATCCGTCTCGCTCGTCGTTGCGGGGCCCGGGCGCGGCACCGGCCGCACCCGCGCCCGTCAGGGTCGGGAGCCGTCGCGGCCGCGCGCCGCCGAGCGCAGGGCCATGACGATGGCGACCAGCACGGTCACCGGCACCGCCACCGCCAGCCCGAGCAGCATGGCCTGCGGCAGCGCCTCCAGCACGCCGCCCGGCCGTACCACGGGCGTACTGATCAGGTACAGGAACGTGACCAGCGGGAAGATCGCCACGAAAATGCGCAGGGCCCATTCGCCGACCCACATCCAGTCCACCCTGCCCCGCATCGTCCGCCCCCTGCCCCGCCTCAGTAGGCGAACTTCGTGAAGACCGGGTCGATGCTGCCGTGCCACTCCTCATGGAAGCAGCGCAGCTTGCGGTCGGCCGGGGTCTCGCCGGACTCGGCGATGGTCCACAGCGGATTGAGGAAGTGCGCCTCGGTCTCGCCGAAGCCGTCCTTGCGGCTGCGGCGCTCCAGGCCGGCCCGGGCGATCGCCAGCACCTCGAGCCCCAGCTCGCGCACGGTGCGGCCGCGGAACGGCGTCTTCAGGCCGTGGCGCGGCACGTCGCGGCGCAGCGCGGACCGCTCCTCCGCGGTCCAGTCCTTGACCAAGTCCCAGGCGGCGGCGCTGGCGTCGGCGTCGTAGAGCAGGCCCGCCCACAGCGCCGGCAGCGCGCAGATGCGCCGCCACGGCCCGCCGTCGGCGCCGCGCATCTCCAGGAACTTCTTGAGCCGGACCTCGGGGAACACGGTGGTCAGGTGGTCCGCCCAGTCGGCCAGGGTCGGCAGCTCGCCGGGCAGCGCCGGCAGCCGGCCGTCCAGGAAGTCCCGGAACGACTGCCCCGCCGCCTCGATATAACGGCCGTCGCGGTAGACGAAGTACATCGGCACGTCGAGCACGTAGTCGACATAGCGCTCGAACCCGAAGCCGTCCTCGAACACGAACGGCAGGTCGCCGCAGCGGTCGGGGTCGGTCTCGGTCCAGATGTGGCTGCGGAAGCTCTGGAACCCGTTCGGCTGCCCGTCGGTGAACGGCGAGTTGGCGAACAGCGCGGTGGCGATCGGCTGCAGCGCGAGCCCGACGCGGAACTTCTGCGCCATGCAGGGCTCGCTCTCGAAGTCCAGGTTGACCTGCACGGTGCAGGTGCGCAGCATCATGTCGAGCCCGAGCCGGCCGCGCTTCGGCATGTAGTTGCGCATGATTCCGTAGCGCGCCTTGGGCATCCACGGCACGTCCTCGCGCCGCCACTTCGGCTGGAAGCCCAGCCCGATCATGCCGACGCCGAGCTCCTGGTTGACTTCGCGCACCTCGCGCAGGTGTTCCTGGGTCTCGTCGCAGGTCTGGTGGATGGTCTTGACCGGCGCGCCGGACAGCTCGACCTGCCCGCCCGGCTCCAGCGTCACCGAGCCGCCGTGCCCGTCGACCAGCGCGACGATGTGCTCGCCCTCGGCGACCGGCTCCCAGCCGTACCGGGTCAGCCCGTGCAGCAGGGCGCCGATGCCGTTCGGGCCCTCGTAGGGCACCGGGCGCAGGTCGTCGAGGCGGAACACGAACTTCTCGTGCTCGGTGCCGATCCGCCACAGCTCGCGCGGCTTGCAGCCGGCCTCCAGGTACTCGACGAGCTGGCGCCTGTCGGTGACCGGCGGGCTGGACGGTTTCACGCTGGGCTCGCAGACGACGGTCATGGGTGTAAATCCGGATGGTCCGGGCCGTGGTGCGAAAGAGAGGTCCTTTGGCCGGAACGGCGGTGCGTCAAGCCTCCGTGCGGTGCGCCGGCCGTTGCGTCCAATCGCCGGCCAGGCTCTGCCAGCACGCCAAGGCCGCGACCGCCGCGGTATCGGCACGCAATACGCGCGGGCCGAGGCCCACGGCATGAGCAAACGGCAGATCCGCCATATGGTCAAGCTCGGACTTGGCGAAACCGCCCTCCGGCCCGATCAGCAGCGCCGCCGGCCGCCCGGCAAAGCCCGGCGCGACCGCGGCAATCGGCGGCGCGGCCCCGCGCTCCGCCGCCACGATCAGCGCCCGGCCGTCCGGCCAGCCGGCCAGCAGGGCGTCCAGCGTGACCGGCTCGCCGACCTCCGGCACGTCCAGCCGCTCGCACTGCTCGGCGGCCTCCACCGCGTTGAGGCGCAGGCGCTCCACGTTGACGCGGGCCGCGTCGGTGTGGCGGGTCAGCACCGGCTGGATGCGCGCCACGCCCAGTTCGCTCGCCTTCTCCGCGACCAGATCGATGCGGGTGCGCTTGATCGGCGCGAAGCACAGCCACAGGTCCGGCCCGGCCGCCTGGGCGCGGGTGCGCTCGACCGGCTCCAGCGACGCCCAGCCCTTGCCCAGCCCGGCAATGCGCGCCAGCCACTCGCCGTCGCGGCCGTTGAACAGCAGCACGGGCTGGCCCGGCGCCAGCCGCAGGACGGAGCGCAGATAGTGCGCCTGCTGGGGCGCCAGCCCGACCGGGACCCCTTCGGCGAGGCCGGCGGCGACATACAGGCGGGTGCGGGGGCGATCGGCCATGGCGCGGTCATTCTACACGGGGATGGCCGGCGCGTGCAGCGGCGGCGGCGCCCGTCCGGCATCTCCCGCATTCGGTTTACCGGCATCGCGCTTTCGGTGAACATCGTGCGGGCATGGACCGGGCGCACCGGCCAGTGCCCCGCCCGTGAACCAGGGTCCCGAGACCGAACAAGCCAAACGCGCTTCGGGTCGACACCGACTCCGGAGCGCCGGCCGCCGCCCCCGTCCGGCTCGCCCGGCCACCCCTGCCAGCCGGACGGTTCCGGCCCGAGACTCTCGAGCACGGTTCGACCGGACGCTTGCTACAACGCCTCCGACGTTTGCATGATGCAATGCAAACCGGGAACCATACATAGCCTGGTATGTTGAACGCGACGGCTCCATCCGGGCGACCCCTTGGGTAAGGCCCGGGACGTGGCCGGAAGGTCAACGTGGGGGCTGACGCGGCGCCGCCGTGAGGCTGTTGGCACGCGTCTTGCTAACACTTGGCGCACACGAATCATCGAGGCAGGCAATGCGGACTCGTTCGACGCTCACGGCAGCTGCCGTTTCTGCGGTCGTCTTCGCCGGCAGTGTCGCGCCGGCGGCGGCGACACCGGTTCCGGCGGCAGCGCTTCTGGTCGAGGTTGTGACGGTGTCCGGGCTCGATCACGCCGCGCCCGATGCGGCTGCGGCCGATATCGCCGCGCCGGGCAGGGGAGGCGATGCGGCGGCGGACGGGCCGGCGCCGGTCGGCTGGCTGCTGAGCGAGGCGGCCCTGCTGGCGGCTTTGGGGCTCGCGTTCATCGGCGCGGGGACCGTGGCGGCGCGCCGCTGGTCCACAGCCGATTGATCCGCGGCGGTCGTCGGGCCGGGCTCAGGCCGGCGGCAGCCGGGCGCGGCCGGCGGGCACCACCGTCTTGCGGCGACCGCTCCTGTACAGGATGACGAGCGCGCCGAGCAGCAGCACCGCCCCGGCCAGGCCGAGCGGCCCGAGCCGCTCGTCGAAGATCAGCCAGGCCAGGGTCGCCGCGGTCAGCGGCTCCATCAGCGACAGGATGCTGGCGACCGTCGCCGGCGTGGCGCGCATCCCGTTGAAGAACAGGACGTAGGCCAGCGCCGTCGGCACCAGCCCCAGATAGAGCAGCAGCAGCCAGCCCGGCACCGAGTGCGTCATGGCGAAGCCCTGCCACAGCACGAACGGCAGCAGCATCAGCGCGCCGCCGCCGAACCCGAGGACGATCAGCTGGTACGGGTGGTAGTGCCCGGCCAGGCTGCGGCCGGTCAGCGTGACCACCGCGTACATCAGCCCGGAGCCGAGCGCCAGCGCCGCCCCGGCCAGCACGGCCTCGCGCCCGGCCCCCACGTCCGACGGGAACCCGACCAGCAGCACCGTGCCCGCCAGGGCCAGCGCCAGGGCGGCCAGCACCGTGCCGGTCGGCCGCTCGGCGAGCAGCAGGGCCGACAGGATCGCCACCATCACCGGCGCCGTGCACAGCGTGACCAGGGCGGCGATCGTCACCCCGGCGCGCGCCACCGCGGCATAGAAGAACACCTGATAGAGCGCCATCGATGCGCTGAGCACGCCCAGCACCCACAGCCGCGGCCCGGCGGCGCGCAGGATGCGCGGCCCGTACAGCGCCCAGCCGAGCACCAGCAGCGCCGGCACCGACAGCGCCAGCCGGAAGAACCCGACCGCCAGCGGCGAGATCCCAGCCACGCCGAACAGCGCCTTGGCGGCGATCCCGCCCGTCCCCCACAGCGCCGCCCCGGCGGCGACCAGCAGCATGCCCTGCCGCGGCGATACGCTCTCGAAGGTCATGGCGCCCCTGGCTCCCGCACGCACGGCCGGGCCGGCCCCGGCGCACACGGAAAGCGTGCAGGATAGCGCCGGGCGAGCCGCTCGGCAAACGGACCGCACGATCTGCGGCGTCGGGACGCAACGCGAAACGCCGCCGGACCGGGGCCCGGCGGCGTTTTCCGTGGTGCGGGTGCCCGCGGGAAGCCAGTCCGGCGTCAGCGCGAGTAGAACTCAATCACCAGATTCGGTTCCATCTGCACCGGGTACGGCACCTCCTGGTAGGAGGGGGCGCGCAGGAAGGTGCCGCGCATCTTGCCGTGGTCGACCTCCATGTAGTCGGGCACGTCGCGCTCGCCGGAGCTGATGCCCTCCAGCACCACCGGCAGCTCGCGCACCTTCTCGACCAGCTCGATCGTGTCGCCGTCGCGCACCTGGTAGGAGGGGATGTTGACCCGGTTGCCGTTCACCCGGACGTGGCCGTGGTTGACGATCTGCCGGGCGGCGAACACGGTCGGCACGAACTTCAGCCGGTAGACCACGGCATCGAGCCGGCGCTCCAGGAGCTGGATCAGGTTCTCGCCGGTGTCGCCCTTGCGCCGCACCGCCTCCACGTACAGGCGGTGGAACTGCTTCTCGCCCATGTTGCCGTAGTAGCCCTTGAGCTTCTGCTTGGCCATGAGCTGATTGCCGAAGTCGGTCGGCTTGCGGCGACGCTGGCCGTGCTGGCCGGGCGGGTAGTCGCGGCGGTTGATCGGGCTCTTGCCGCGGCCCCAGAGGTTGACCCCCAGGCGGCGGTTGATCTTGTACTTGGATCCTGCGCGTTTGCTCATGTGCGGTCCTGTTTTCGGTCCTGTCTGGCGGGGCTGCCCGCTGGTGTCCCGATAGGTCCGCCGGCTCGGGTCTGCGCGCGGCGGACGGGGCGTCGGCTTGCCGGCGGAAGACCGCCGTCACCGGGCCCGCGTTTTCGGGAATGCCCGGACTATAGGGATATTCCGGCGGGAATCAACCTTCGGGAGGCAGTGCGTCCTGATCGTAGAGGGCGGCCGTGATTGCGGCTGCGATGCTGTCTTCGGACTCGCCAAGAAAATCGGCGACAAGGGCGGCGAGGTCGCTGCGGCGTCCCAACCACCCGTTCTTTCGAACACCCATCACCGTCACGCCGCACGGCGCATCGTCGTCCAGGGCGAAGCGCAGGAGGACGCCCTCGGGCCGCTCCTCGACGTCGGCAGGCCGGCCAGCGCCCAGGTGCACATAGAGCACGTCGGCGTTGCGGTCATAGTCGGCTGTCATGCGCGCTGCGCTTGCGTCTGCCAAGGCTTCATCGTGGGGCTTTGCGGGCTCCATGTCATCCGGTCCTGCCTTTGAACGCAGCAGTCGTGGCGGGCGCGGCCCTATCACTCCTCCCGCCCCCGCGCCTTGCCGCCCAGGCGGCGGCCGGACAGCGCGGTGACGATGCCGTGCAGGGTGCGCACCTCCTGATCGGTCAGGTTGGCGCGGGCCAGCATGGCGCGGATGTTGCGGACCATGCCGGGCCGCTTGTCGGGGACGCGGAAGAACCCGGCGGCGTCGAGCTCCTGCTCCAGGTGGGCGTACAGGCGCAGCAGGTCGTCCTGGCGCGCGGCGGGGGCGCCGGGCGCCGGGGCGTGCATCGACTCCTCCATTCCGGCCTGGAACCATTCGTAGCCGACCAGCAGCACCGCCTGCGCCAGGTTCAGCGAGCCGAACGCCGGGTTCAGCGGCGCGGTGATGATCGACTCGGCCAGCGCCACGTCGTCGTTGTCCAGCCCGGCGCGCTCCGGCCCGAACAGGATGCCGGCGCGCGCGCCCGCCGCGATCCGCGCGCGCAGCTCGGCGGCGGCGGCGCGCGGCGTCAGCACCGGCTTGACCATGCCGCGCGGGCGCACCGTGGTGGCGTAGATGTGTTGCAGGTCGGCGATCGCCGCTTCGGTGGTGTCGTAGACTTGGGCGCCGTCGATCACGAGGTCGGCGCCCGACGCCGCCGACCGCGCCTTCGGGTTCGGCCAGCCGTCGCGCGGCCGCACCAGCCGGAGCTCGGTCAGCCCGCAATTGAGCATCGCCCGCGCCGCCGTCCCGACGTTCTCCCCGAGTTGCGGCGCCACCAGGATCACCACCGGCCCGCCGCCGGCAGCATGTTGCCGCGTTGAATCGGTGCCGGCCATTACGGGCCTGCCAGGGCAGGGCGCAGGTCGGCCCGAACGCAGCGAGGCCCGACGCACGGCGGCGCCGTCGGCGCGGCGTCGTCAATGGCCTTTGTGCGCGATGGATGGGCCGCGCTGCCCGCGATCATTTGGGCAGGCCCGAGTCATCATACAGCACTTCGTCATGATCGACCGAGGTCATGGGCTCCTTGAGCTGCGCCCTGAATTGGGCCGAAATCCGCCGCACATCTTCCAGGATAACATCAACGTTCTGCGTTTTCTCCAGGCGCCGAAGCCGTTCCGCGAGGGCCGCTGTCACGGCTTCGGTGGCCGTTTCCCCGCTAGGGCAACAGGCTTTGCGGTCGCCATGCTTGCGGCTAGCGTATGGCATCCCATCACTACGGGGCATCATGACGATGCGCATCGTAATACGCCCGCAGAATCTTGTTGATCCGGGATGGGAAGGCTTTGTCGTGAGCCTTCAGCCAGGCAAGCACGTCGCGATCGACCGGAACCATGACGAGATCGCGGGGCGGAGGATAGGCCTGCAGAGCATGTTCCCAGGCTTCGTCGTCGAGCGGCACCCCTTCCTCGTCTTCCTCGGAGATCCGCTCGATTTCCTCATCGCTCATGGCATTGAGCCGCGCCCAGTCCGTCTCGTCGTCCGCTTCGCTGTACGTGCCGTCCGCCTGCTCGATCAGCACGCGGCCATCACTGGTAAGGATAGCCCTGGTTTCTGAACCGATGTTCATAGCTCCGGCGCTCCCTCTTGTTTGCCCGGCGCGCCGAAATGATGCGAATGGCATCATCCCGGACCGTAAACGTCACATGGAAAAGGTTTCCATCCAGTAGTCCGTATAGGTGAAATCGGTCTTCACCATAGTCTCTTCGGTTGTCAGGTATTACTATTCGAGTATGGTTTGTGAACAACGGCACGACCGATCTGAAGTCGATGTTGCGCGTTTTAAGCGTCTGCTGCCGTTTGCGTTCATCCCATACGAACCGCATTATGGCATAGCTCTGAATGGGCGCCTGATATCGCCGCCATCGGCGAACTTACACCGCCTCCACCCCCTCCCGGAACAGCTTGTAGGTGAAGCTGTCGCCGAGCGCGTCGAACGAGGCGTCGATGATGTTGTACGACACGCCCACCGTGGCCCAGTGGTCGCCGGCGCCGTTGGCGCTCTCGATCAGCACGCGGGGCATGGCGGCGGAGGCCTCCGTGGCCTTCAGGATGCGCACGCGGTAGTCGATCAGCCGCATGTCCTTCAGCCAAGGATACACCGGCTCCAGGGCCTTGCGCAACGCGCGGTCGATGGCGTTGACCGGGCCGTTGCCGTCGGCGACGGTGTGGCGGACCTCGCCGGCGACCTTGACCTTGACCGAGGCCTCGGACTCGGTGACCAGGTCGCCGCGCGCGTTGAACCGCCGCTCGTCGGTGACCGAGAAGCGCTGCAGCTCGAAATAGACCGGCACCTGGCCCAGCATGCGCCGCGCCAGCAGCTCGAACGAGGCCTCCGCGCCGTCATAGGCGTAGCCCTCGTACTCGCGCTGCTTGACCACCTCGACCAGCCGCTCCAGCGCCGGGTCGCGCGGGTCGACCTGGATCCCGGCGTCGGTCAGCCGCGCCACGATGTTCGACCGGCCGGCCTGGTCGGAAATCACCACGTTGCGCCGGTTGCCCAGGCGGGCCGGGTCGACATGCTCGTAGCAGCGCGGGTCCTTGGCAATCGCCGAGGCGTGCAGGCCGCCCTTGTGGGTGAAGGCGCGCTCGCCGACATAGGCGGCGCCGCGGTCCGGGGCGCGGTTCAGCCGCTCGTCGAACCAGCGCGACAGGCGGGTCAGGCCGCGCAGGTCGTCGTCGGTCAGCCCGGTCTCGTAGCCCATCTTGATCATCAGCGACGGGATCAGCGAGATCAGGTTGGCGTTGCCGCAGCGCTCACCCAGGCCGTTCAGCGTGCCCTGCACCTGGCGGGCGCCGGCGCGCACCGCGGCCAGGGTGTTGGCGACCGCGTTCTCCGTGTCGTTGTGGCAGTGGATGCCGAGCCGGTCGCCGGGGATGTGCTCGGCGACCTCGGAAACGATGCGCTCGACCTCGTGGGGCAGGGCGCCGCCGTTGGTGTCGCACAGCACCACCCAGCGGGCGCCGGCGTCATGGGCCGCCCTGGCGCACGCCAGGGCATAGGCCGGGTTGGCCTTGTAGCCGTCGAAGAAGTGCTCGCAGTCGAACAGCGGCTCGCGCCCGCGCGCCTTGATCTCGGCGATGCTGTCGGCGATCAGCGCGACGTTCTCCTCGCGCGGGATGCCCAGCGCCACGTCGACGTGGAAGTCCCAGGTCTTGCCGACGATGCACACGGCGTCGGCCTTGGCCGTCAGCAGGGCATTGAGGCCGGGATCGTTGCCGGCGCTGCGCCCGGGCCGGCGGGTCATGCCGAAGGCGGTGAAGGTGGCGCGCTCCAGGGGCGGCGGGTCGGCGAAGAAGGCGTCGTCGGTGGGGTTGGCGCCGGGCCAGCCGCCCTCGACATAGTCGATGCCGAGCCGGTCCAGCGCGCGGGCGATCGCCGTCTTGTCGCCCGCGGAGAAGTCGATGCCCTGGGTCTGCGCGCCGTCGCGCAGGGTGGTGTCGAACAGATAGATGCGGTTGTCCGCGCCCATGCCGCGCCTTCCGCCGACTTGAGACAGCCGGCCCTGCGGTTGCGTTTCGTTCCGGAGACCGAGGCTGTGCCGCAGGTTTCCCGCCCTTGTCAAGCCGGCAGGCGGGGTACCGAGGCGTTCACGTTGCCGCCGCTTGTGCCGCCGCCCCAGCCGGGGGACGCTCAGTCGCCGGTGGCGGCGAACGCTCCGGTGCCCGCGTCGATGGCGCGTTTGGCCCGGGTGCGTGGGGCGTGGATGTACAGCGAGCGGACATCGGGCCGGTCGGTCGGCGCGCCGGGCAGGGTCATCTCGTAGTCGACCGGCCGGGCGTGGTCGGCCAGCAGCAGGTCGGGATTGTACACGGTGTCGAACTTCCACAGCATGCGCACGAAGTTGGTCTGGCCGCGCAGCAGATGGCCGGCGGCGGTGCGCCCGGCGCGCACCAGGGTGCGCCAGCCCAGGTGCTTGCGGTTGAGCACCTGTTGGGTCAGCACCAGCTCGCGATAGAACTCGTCGAGCGGCAGGCGGGTCGGCAGCACGGCGTGCTGAATGTCGAACAGGCGGTAGTCGCGGGTCTCCAGCCGGCGCGCCTCGGTCATCCAGGTCTCCGTACCGGGATAGGGGGTGTTGACCGAGATGTTGACCACCTCCGGCACCTCCATGGCCCACCGGCGGACCACCTCGAAGCGATCGCGGTCCCAGTCGGTGTCGGCAATGATGTTGACGGCGACGCGGACGCCCAGCGAGCGGGCGTACTCCAGCGCCTCGAAGTTGACGCCCAGCGCCGCGCGCTTGCGGTAGCGCTTCAACCCCTCCTCGTCGATCGCCTCCAGCCCCAGGAACATGTAGCGCATGCCCAGGTCGCGCCAGGTCCGGAACACCTCTTTGTTGCGCAGCAGCACATCGCCGCGCGTCTCCAGGTAGTACTTCTTGCGGATGCCGCGGCGGGCGACCTCGTCGGCGATCGCCATCCCATGGCGCGACTGGATGAAGGCGACGTCGTCGACGATGAACACGCCCGGCTCGGCGATGCGGGCCAGTTCCTCGGCGGCCTTCTCCGGGCTGACCGTCCGATAGCTGCGGCCGTAGAAGGTCCAGGCGCTGCAGAACGCGCAGTCCCACGGGCAGCCGCGCGAGAACTCGATCGACGCGCACGGCTCCAGCACGCCGATGAAGTACTTGCGGCGGTGGCGCAGCAGGTCGCGGGCCGGCGACAGCGCGTCCAGATCCTCCACGAACACCGGCTGCGGCCCTTCGCCGTCGGCGGTTACGGCGCCGGGCACGTCGGTGAGGGGCGCGCGGTCCGCCAGTGCCGTCAGCAGCCGCGGCGCGCCGGCCTCGCCCTCGCCCTTGAGCACGCAATCGACGGCGCCCTCGGCGTGGGTCAGCAGGTCGCGGGCGATGAACGAGACGCAATGGCCGCCGGCGAAGATGAAGGTGCCGGGCGCCCGCGCCCGGGTCGCCTTGGCCAGGTCGACGATCTCCGGCACGTTCGGCAGATAGTTGCAGGAGAACGCCACCGCGTCCGGGCGCCAGTCGTCCAGCAAACGGAAATAGGCGGCGTGATCCTCGACCTGCAGGTCGATCAGCCGCAGGTCGTGCCCCGCCTGCCGCAGCGCCCCCGCAACCAGCTCCAGGCCGAGCGGCTCCAGGCGCAGGAAGATCTTCGTGTACATCAGCGGCCCGGGATGGACGGCGAGGACCTTCATGCGGCCTCCGACGGCAACGGTGGGCGGCTCGGGCGCGAAAGACATGCGTCCGCGAATGCGTTTCAGTCGCGCACGTCCATGACAGCATGAACACCCCGGGCCGCTTCCAGAACCCGGCCGTTCGGCTCACGTTCCTGGAAACGGCATAATCCTTGTGGGCTAATCAAGAATTGCAAATCAGGCGAACCAAGGCTCCTCGCCATGGGCACCAGAGGACTCCGCCGGGCTTGGATTGCCGCACAGGCAACGGGGTCAGGTGCCTGGGAGCCTTGCCCTTGCTCATCGGATCGCGCCCATCGCTCTCCGCGTCCTGGCAACAGCGCTGCGCGAAATGCTGATATTACAGACAATTTTCATGACATCATCAAGTCGACTTCAGACGACGGTCCGCAATCATTTGTAGTACAAGAAATGACGCAGAGGCATTGTTCTCTCTATTCTTCAGGCATGCGAAAGTAAAGTTTGGGGAACCGACAGCGGCGACCTGGGTTTAATACCAGAACGACCCCAAGCTTCAACCCATTTACGTCAGGATTCCCCTCGAAGTGTCCGGCGCACGCCTTCAAGGTGAACCCGAGTATCGGGCGAAGCAAACGACACGAGCGGGAGAGATGCATGACGAAGAAATTCGGAGCCGGCCTCGCGCTGGGCATCGTCGGGACCATCCTCGTGGCCATCGCCGTCTGGCTGACCGTCACCTACACGGGAGCCTACAACATCGCTGCATCGGATCAGCATGCAGATGTGGTCCGGTGGACGCTCGACACGACAATGCACCGTTCCGTCGCCAACCGTGCCGGCGGGGTGGATCTGCCGGAGAGCTTCTCCGAAGAGGTGATCGCTGCGGGCGCGGAGCATTACGCGGCAAGTTGCGCCCATTGCCACGGCACGCCGGGCGGGGAGGCGGCGGAATGGTCCCGAGGCATGCGACCAGAGCCGCCGCATCTGACCGAAGCCGCGACAGAATGGACGCCGGAGGAGATCCACTGGATCGTCACCAACGGCATCAAGATGTCGGGGATGCCGGCGTTCGGCCCGCATCACGCCCCGGAGGAAATCGTTGCACTGACAGCGTTCGTAACCGCGCTCCCTGGACTGTCGACAGACGACTACGCGGCGCTAACCGGCGGAGCCAATGAGCCCGCTGCCGAATAACCAGAACAAGAAGGACCGCGAGCATGTCCTACATCCGCTTTGGCCTGATGATCCTCACCTCCACGGTGCTGATGTTCATCTTGATGTACCTCAACACCTATGCATGGGAGCACCTCTTTTTCTCGGAGACGCGCGCCTACATGGCGATCCTCATGGGCGCGACGATGGCGGTCGTCATGCTCGCCTACATGCTCGGCATGTATTCGAGCATGCCGCTCAACATCGCCATTATCGTCGGCGCCATCATCGTCTTTGTCACCTCGCTCTGGCTGGTCCGCAGCCAGGCTACCGTCAGCGGGCCGAGCTACATGCGGGCGATGATCCCTCACCATTCGATCGCGATCATGACCTCCGAGCGTGCACAGATCCGCGACCCTCGGGTGCGCAAGCTGGCAGACGAAATCATCGAGGCGCAGCGTCGCGAAATCGCGGAGATGCGCTATCTCATCGCCGCCGTTTCGTCCGGCAGGGTCGTCGAGACCGTTTATCAGGATCCGCCCGCTGCGCCGGGCACGATGGAGGATGCTCTCTCGAATACCCTCATCAGCCGGCTGGACCTTGCGCCGATGCCCGAGGCGGAGGCCGATCAGGTGCTGGACGCGGTGTCCCGTTGCACCTTCAACCGAAGCCCCGAGACACACCCGATCTTGTGGGCCGATCAGGAGGGAAGCGCAGCAGCCATAAAGCTGAACGGCATCCTCGTGGCCCTGGAAGGAATGAGCGAGACCGACACCGGCAGCATGGAATTCTCGGCGCCTGGCACCACAATCACCATCTGGCCGCTGGGCGACGAGGCCGACTGGCGCCAGAACGCCGATCTCGTCTTCGAACTCGATCGGGGCCTCGAGGTTGGCTACCGCGGCTTTTACGCATGTGAGGCAGGTTGACCTTCGACGGGCTGGCCGTCCGGTTCACGTGCGGCCCGCCAAGGTACAACATGACCGCCATCACCTTCCGTGACAGCGGCGCTCCCCTGCGGCGGCGTGCCGGTTAAGTTGTAGCCGCAATCCATGCAGCGGTAGGGCTGCTGCCCGCGCTTGCGATGTTGCATGGGCACAGTTCCCGCCATCTCACGCCACCGCCGCCAGCTCGGCCTTAACAGGTCGACCCCGCGCAGGCGCTGGACGAAGGCGACCACCTGAGCCGAAAACGCCGCCGGAGCGTCCGACGTCTTGACCGCGACGATGCGGCGTTCGCGTCCCACGTTGGGATAGTCCACCCAGTGGTGGAAGCAGCGGCGCTTCAAGGCGTCGTGAATCTCCCGTGTGCGGTTGGAGGTAATCACCACGAGCGGCGGCTCGGCGGCGCGGATCGTGCCCAGCTCCGGAATGGTGATCTGGAAGTCGCTCGGCACCTCGAGCAGGAACGCCTCGAACGGCTCGTCGGTGCAGTCCGGTTCGTCAATGCGGCACCGCCCCAGACGCGACGCTGCCGCCGACATCAGCCCAGGCGCCCCGGATCGGCCTCGGCCGGGTCGGCTCCGCGGCTGGTGCCCGGAAACGCCCGATAGGCGGGGGCGAACAGCTCCTGCGGGGCGTCCACGCCGCGCAGCATGTGGTGGC
>Ga0081527_100561_pt1 | contig 15894 bp, 16 predicted proteins | sample HotLakmasection5_FD_70992 | JGI IMG/M metagenome (GOLD analysis project Ga0081527, IMG submission 70992) | Hypersaline microbial mat communities from Hot Lake, Washington, USA - Section #5 (SPADES assembly) (version 2) | ecosystem: Environmental > Aquatic > Non-marine Saline and Alkaline >... | reverse complement strand
GCCGTCCATCCCGCTGTCGCGGTAGCCGAGGTCGTGGTGGCGCTCGACGCCGAGCAGGTGCAGGGCCGCTGCCAGCTCCCGACGGCGGTGGGTGACGAGGTCGTCGGTGCCGAGGTCGATGCCGGCGAGGTTCTCGCCCTCCTCGCCGCCGGTGCAGGTCACGACCACCGTCCGCACCCCGTGGTCCGCCGCGCGTGCCAGCACCCCACCGCAGGCGATCGACTCGTCGTCGGGGTGGGGATGCACGCACAGCAGCGTCGGTGGCGCTTGTGCAGCGGTGGTCATCGCAACTCCTGAGCTCACGTCGTGGCGCGCGACGGGTCCGGCGCGGGCCCCGTCGGCCTGACCACCGGCGCCGCACGGCTAGCCTGCGGGCGCCCCCGAGCGAACCGGACCGAGCGCGTGGCTGCACAGGATGGCACCCGCACGACCCCCGCGCCGACCATCACGTTCGTCGACGACCCCTCCGCTGTCCTGGCCGCGCTGACAACCGTCGACGTCGAGGTGGTCGGCGTCGACGTGGAGCGCGCCGACGCGGACCGCTACTTCCGACGGGCCGCACTGGTCCAGGTGGGCGCGGACCACCGGTGCGTGCTGCTGGATGCGGTGGCCCTGCCGGCGCTGCCACAGCTCGATGCCCTGCTCGACGCGGACCACCTCGCCGTCCTGCACGCGGCGGAGAACGACCTCGAACCCCTGGCCCATCTGGGGGTGCGACCGACCCGGGTCGCCGACACCGCCGTCGCGGCTGCGCTGCTCGGGATGCCGACGGGGCTGTCGAAGCTGCTGATGGAGGTGCTCGGCGTCGAGCTCAGCGAGGCCAAGGAGTCCTTCCAACGAGCGAACTGGGAGCAGCGACCCCTGCCGAGCGACATGGCGGCCTACGCCGCCGGTGACGTCGTCCACCTGCCGGCGCTGTGGGCGGAACTGGCGGCGCGCCTGGACCGGTCGGGGCGTCGCAGCTGGTACGACGAGGAGCTCGAGGCGGCCCTCGTCGAGCGTGACGGGGACACACGGGACTGGACCCGGGTCAAGGGTTCCGGCCGACTCGACCCCCGCCAACGCGCCCTCTTGCGCGCGCTGTGGGAGGCGCGGGAGGCTGCGGCCCGCGCTCACGACATCGCCCCGAACCGGCTCCTGCACGACGAGGTCCTGCGCGACCTCGCGGTCGATCCGCCGCGCACCCCGGCGCAGCTGGTACGCCGCTCCCCGCGACGACGTGGCCTGCTGCGTGGTCACGCCGACGAGCTGTTCGCCGCCATCGAGAGCGGCCTTACAGCCGAGCCCGTCGCCAAGCCCCGCAGCGCCCGGTGGAGCGAGGACGAGCGCGCCCTGTTCGACGCGCTGCGGACGCGCCGCGCGGCGGTCGCCGAGGAACACGGGCTGGCGCCGGGGGTGCTGTGCCCGTCGAAGGTGCTGTGGGCGGCGGTGGAGGGGGCACCCGGCGACGGCCGCGAGCTGTGCGCCCTGGCCGGGTTGCGCGGCTGGCAGACCGACCTGCTCGCGCAGCCGTTGTGGGACGCCTACATCGGCACGCGTGAGCAACAGGTGGCCGGCTGAAGCTCCCGGGTCCGGCAGCGGCAGCCCGAGGCTCGCGGCGCGACCGTGGCTCAGCCCGTGGCGCGCTGCTCCGCCAGGCGACGCGCCAGGTTCGCGGGCATCGCGAACTCGACGTCCTCGTCGACGACCATCACGGTGTCGACGGTCGTCGGTCCACGCTCCTTGAACCACTCGATGACCTGCTCGACCAGCACCTCGGGGGCGGAGGCCCCGGAGGTCAGCCCGACCGTCCCGACACCGTCGAGCCACGCCTCGTCGATCTCCGACGCGTCGTCGATCAGATGGGCCGGCACGGAACGGTCCTCGCTGACCTCCACCAGGCGCTTGGAGTTCGACGAGGTCTGCGAGCCGACCACCAGCACCAGATCGCAGCGGGCCGCGAGCTGCTTGACCGCGTCCTGGCGGTTCTGGGTGGCGTAGCAGATGTCGTCGCTCTTGGGCTGCTTGAGCCCGGGGAAACGCTGGTTCAGCCGAGCGACGACGTCGGCGGTCTCGTCCATCGACAGGGTGGTCTGGGTGATGTAGGTGACCTGCCGATCGTCCTCGAACTCCAGCGCATCGACGTCCTCGGCGGTCTCGACCAGCCGGATCCGGTCACGCGCCTGCCCGGTCGTGCCGATCACCTCCTGGTGACCGGCGTGGCCGATCATCACGATGTCCATGGCGTCACGGGCGTAGCGGCGGGCTTCCTGGTGCACCTTGGTCACCAGCGGGCAGGTCGCGTCGATGAGGGTGTGTCCCAGCCGGCGCGAGTTCGCGAACGCCTCGGGTGGGCTGCCATGGGCGGAGAAGACGATCACGGCGCCCTCGGGGACCTCGGTCTCGTCCTCGACGAACACCGCTCCCTTGCGGCGCAGCGTCTCGACCACGTGGGTGTTGTGCACGATCTCGTGGCGGACGTACACCGGGGCCCCGTAGGCCTCCAGCGCCTTCTCCACGATCAGCACGGCACGGTCGACCCCGGCGCAGAAACCACGCGGGGCAGCGAGTAGGAGCGTGTGGGGAGCCATGCGGCGAGGGTAGCGAGGTCGTGCACCGGGGCCGCCGACTGGGGCATACTGACGGCCGAGCCCGGTCACCAGCGACGACCGGGCTCGCGCGCGCCGGACGCTCCGACCACACCCACGAAGGGTGCGCCCAGGTCGACGCGGCCCGCCCGGTGCGACGAGGACGACGTGCACATCATCATCGGCGGCTGCGGTCGTCTCGGTGCGGAGATCGCGGAGCAGCTGTCCAGCGACCCGGACATCGACGTGGTCGTGATCGACAACGACCCCCTGGCCTTCGACCGACTCGGCAGCGGCTTCAACGGCGACACGGTCATCGGTGACTGCACCGATCGTGACGTGCTCGAACAGGCCGGGGTCGACCGTGCCGACGGCCTGATCGCCGTGACCCGCTCCGACAACGCCAACCTCATGGCGGTGGAGATCGCGACCCACCTCTACGACGTCGAGCGCACCATCGCACGGCTGTTCAACCCCGAGCGCGAGGAGGTCTACCGCAAGCTCGGGGTGCGCTACGTCTCCTCCACCGGCGTCATCGCCAAGCTGTTCCTCAACGAGTTCCAGGAGGAGAGCTACCCGCTCCACGTCCACTTCACCGACACCGACATCGTCATGGTGGACCTGGAGGTCGACACCGGTGGCCACGCGCTGACGGTCGAGGAGTTCGAACAGGACGGGATGCTGCGCATCGCCGCGGTCCGCCGTGGGACCCGGACCTTCATCCCCGATCGCACGGACCGCCTGGAGCGCGATGACGTGGTCACCGCCGCCATGAAGCCGGCTGCCTCGCGGTGGGTGGCGGAGCTGGTCCGCGAGCCCTACGACCGGGCACGAGCCACGAAGGGCTGAGTCGTGTACATCGTGATCATCGGGGGCGGCCGCATCGGCCGCCACATCGCCCGTGACATGTCCGACAAGGGCCACGAGGTCACCGTGATCGAGCGACTGGCCCACCGGTGCGAGCAGCTGGTGGTGGAGACCGACGTGCTCGTCATCGAGGGTGATGCCTGCGACGTCCGCTACCAGGAGCAGGCGCACGTCGACCGGGCCGACGTCGTCGTCGCCACCACCCACGATGACGACGACAACCTCGTGGCCTGCCAGCTGGCGAAGATCGAGTTCGGCGTCCGACGGGCCATCAGTCGCGTCACGACCCCAAAGAACGTGGAGATCTTCGAGATCCTCGGCATCGAGCCGGTGTCCTCGACGCGGCTGATCTCCGAGCTGCTGGAGAACGAGTTCTCCGTCGGCGAGCTGATCCACCTCACCAGCCTCAAGGGCGGCCGCGTGCAGCTCGTCGAGCTGCGGATCCCGCCAGGACCTCCCCCTGCGGAGCCGCGCACGCTGGCGACCCTCGACCTCCCGGCCGAGTCGATCGTGGTCGCGGTGTTCCGCGACAACGAGACCGTGATCCCCCAGGGCTCGACGGAGATCCGACCGGGTGACGAGATCGTGGCGCTCACCACCCCGGAGCTGGAGGCACGGCTGACCGCGGTGCTGCTCGGGCGCAAACGATGAGCCGGCGGGGGTCCGAGGGCTTCTGGCGTGAGCGCATCCGCGGCGTCGGGTTCGTGGTCCTGCTCGGCATCGCCATCCTCGCGGTCGGCACCGTCATCGCGCAGCTCGCGCTGGTGGTTACGCCGTGACCGCGATCCTGCGGCCGGACGCGACCGATCTGAAGCTGATCGGCTACTACCTGGGCAAGGTCCTGCTCGGGCTCGGCCTGCTGCAGCTGATCCCGCTCGTGACGGCGCTCGCCCTGCGGGAGTGGAACTCCGCCAGCTCCTTCGCCATCGGTGCGGCCATCGCGATCATCGCCTGGGCGGTCAGCGACGCCCGGCTGGCCAGCCGCCAGCCGCTGACCTGGGCGCACGGCATGGTCATCGTGGCGCTGGCATGGCTGCTGGGTCCGATCGTCGCCGCCGTGCCCATGTACCTCTCGGGTCGCTTCACCGACCCCGTCCACGCCCTCTTCGAGGCGATGTCGGCGCTGACCACGACCGGCATGTCGGTCATCCACGACCTCGACCACACCCCCGTCTCCGAGGACCTCTTCCGCCACCTGCTCCAGATCACCGGCGGGCTCGGGATCATCATCGTCGTGCTGTCGGTGTTCGCGGCTGGCGGGGCCCGCATGACCACCCTGTACGTCTCCGAGGCGCGTGACGAGCGGGTCCTGCCCAACATCATCCGCACGGCACGTTTCATCTTCCAGGTGGCGACCACGCTGTTCGTGGTCGGCACCACGGCCCTGTTCATCGCGTTGATCGCCACCGGCTTCTCCCCCGGTCGGGCCGTCTACCACGCCGTCAACCTGTTCTTCTCGTCCTTCTCCACCGGCGGCTTCTCGGTCATGCAGTCGTCGATGATCTACTACCACTCGGCCGCGGTCGAGTTCATCGTCGCGCTCATCATGATCGCGGGCACGCTCTCGTTCGGACTGCACCTGGCGCTGTGGCGGGGCAACCCGCGTGACGTGCTGCGCCACCTCGAGACCCGCACGCTGGCGGTCACGACGAGCATCCTGTTCCTGCTGCTGTGCATCGGGCTGGTCCGGGCGGGTTCCTACGACACCCTCGAAGCCCTGCTCCGCAAGGGCCTGTTCACGCTGGTGTCGGCGGCCTCGAGCACCGGTCACCAGGTCAACGTCGGCGACACCTACCTGTATGACTGGGGCCTGCTGGCGCCGGCCGCCATCGTCGGCGCGATGGCGATCGGCGGGATGGCGTCCTCGACCGCCGGCGGGATCAAGGCGATGCGGGTCGGGGTCACCTTCAAGTCCCTCACCCACGAGATCCGCAGGATCCTGCTGCCGGAGGCCGCGCTGGTGGTCACCACCTACCACGCGGGCAGGCGTCAGGTGCTGCGCGACGAGAGTGCCCGGGCCGCCACCACGGTGCTGCTGCTGTTCATCGCCAGCTACCTCCTCGGCATCCTCGCCGCGCTGGCCTACGGCGAGCTCGACCTGACCCAGGCCATCTTCGAATCGGTGTCGGTGGGCTCCAACATCGGCGTGTCCATCGGGGTGGTCAACCCCGGGATGCCCGACGGGCTGGTGCTCGTCTACCTCCTGCAGATGTGGGTCGGCCGGCTCGAGTTCGTGGCCGCCTTCGCCCTGCTCGGCTACCTGTTCTCGCTGGCGCGCGGGCGGGCGAGCACGTGAACGGTCGCCGAGCCCAGCACCGACGCGCCCCGACGCGCCAGCTCCTGCTCGGCGTGGTGGTGGTCCTGGCAGCGCTGCTCGGTGGGGTGATCTGGCTCGAGGCGCTGCACCCCCAGCTCGACGCAACCGGCAACGTCGTCGAAGGGGCCCCACCGCTGGCGCTGGACGAACAGCCGACCTGCCGCCGCTTCGTCGACGAGACCCCGATCGTCGACATCCGTGAACGGCTCGAGTCGGAGGCCGGGCGCGCGCGGATCCGCGAGGGCTTCCCGAGCGGTGGACGGGTCAGCTCGACCCAGGTCTTCCTGTGTCCGAGCGCCTACGACGGCATGGAGGTCACCTACGTCGGCGAGGTGGTCGGCGAGCTGCTGCGACGCCGGGGCGGCGCTTGGGCCCAGGTCAACGACGACGACTACGCCCTGCGCACCGGGCCGCTGGTCGGTCACCGGGAGCGGGCGGGCTTCAACACCGGCCTGTCGGTGTGGCTGCCGGAGCAGCTGGCCGAGCGGGTGGAGCAACCGGGACGGCCCGCGCTACGTGGCGACGTGGTGCTGCTCCGTGGCACGATCCTGCGAGCCGATCCCGACGACGGCGGCGGGCTCACGCTGCGCGCCACCCAGCTGGAGACCCTCGCCCCGCCGCTGGCGATCGACCCGCCGCTGCACGTGCTCCAGATCGTGGTCGCTGCGGTGCTGTCGGTGGTGGCTCTGGGCACCACGTTGTGGGCGCGCCGGGTCCGGCGGCGGTGAGCCCGCGTGCGGTGCCAGCTCGACCCGGCCCCCTGATGCAGCCGCTGACGGTCAGCGCTTGTCGGTGAGCCCGGCCGCCTGCGACGAGGGGCACAGCGGTTCGATCACGCACGCGCCGCATCGGGGGGCACGTGCGTGGCAGGTGCGCCGCCCGTGGTGGATGAGCAGATCGGACACCTCCAGCCACCGTTCGCGGGGGAAGAGCCGGACCAGGTCCCGTTCGATGCGCACCGGATCCGACTCACGGGTGAAGCGCAGCCGCCGCGCCAGGCGGGCGACGTGGGTGTCGACGACGATGCCCTCGTGCCGTCCGAACCCGTTGGAGAGCACGACGTTGGCGGTCTTGCGAGCGACGCCGGGCAGGGCGACGAGCTCGGCCATCGTGCCGGGGACCTCGCCGCCATGCCGTTCCAGGAGCAGCGCTGCCGTGGCCCTGAGGTTCCTGGCCTTCTGACGGTAGAGGCCGAGCGAGCCGATCAGCTCCTCGATCCGCTCCAGCGGCGCCGCCGCGACCGCCTCGGGTCCCGGCAGCTCGCGGAACAGCACCGCGGTGACCTCGTTGACCTTGACATCGGTCGACTGGGCCGACAACAGGGTCGCTGCGAGCAGCTCCCAGCGGTCGGAGAAGTCGAGGGCGATCGTGGCATCGGGCAGTGCCTCGGCGAGCAGCTCGAGGATCACCGGTGCGCGCAGCGTCTTGCCCCGTGCCCGTGTGATCGCCGCGCTGCCGGACGGGTCGTCGAGCACCACCTCAGCCCCTGCGCCCGGGTCGACCACCACTCCCTCCTCACCGCCCTGCTCCGTGACGCTACCGCTGGTCATGGCGGCACCCGCACATCCAGCTACGACCCCGCCTGCCCGGCCGACCTCACCGCAGCGGCTCCACCGGCAGCGTGACCGTGAAGGTCGTGCCCTCCCCGAGCAGGCTGTCGACCCGGATGCTGCCCCCGTGCCGTTCGACGGCGTGACGCACGATCGACAGACCGAGCCCGGTCCCTCCGGTCTCACGGGAGCGGGTGGTGTCCACCCGGTAGAAGCGTTCGAAGATGCGGGCCAGATCCTGCTGCGGGATCCCGATCCCGGTGTCCGCCACCGTCAGGACCTGCAGTCCCCGCCGGGATCCGATGGACACGCTGACCTTGCCGCCGGGCCGGTTGTACTGCAGGGCGTTGGCGACCAGGTTCTTGACGATCACCTCGAGGTCACCCGGAACGCCCGCGACCACCGCGTGGTCCGGGGCCTGCAGCTCGACGCTGACCTCGAGCGTCTCGGCCCGCGGGATCAGTTCGGCCACCGTGCGCCGGGCGAGCTCGGCCAGGTCGACGGGCACACGTTCCAGCGGCCCGCGCTCCTCCAGGCGACGCAGGTCGAGCAGGTCGTGGAGCAGGCGGGCCAGCCGCTCGGCCTCGATGCCGAGCCGGGAGACCAGGGTGGCGGTGCGGTCCGGGTCGTTGTGCACCGTGACCGCCAACGCCTCCGCCAGGGTCTGGATGGCGGTCACCGGGGTCTTGAGCTCGTGGGACGCGTTGACGACGAAGTTGCGCCGCAGTTCCTCGACCCGGCGCTCGCGGGTGCGATCGGTGATGATCACCAGCGTCTCGTCCCCGACCTGCGAGGCCGTGACCCGGAGGTCCCGGTCGTTGTGCTCGACGTCGATGCGCACGGGGTCGCCGTACCGGCGGACCTCACGCACCGCATCGGCGATGGCGGCGCTGCCGACCGCCTGCAGGACCGTCGCCTCACCGATGTCGATCGGGATCGACAGCAGTTGCCTGGCCGAGTCGTTGGCCGCCTGGAGCCGGGCGTCGCCGTCGAACAGCAGAGCGGGCTGGACCAGCGAATCGACCAGCTCCGCTCGCCACGGCCGCTCGAGGTCGAGGCGGGCGCCGCGACGCGCGTGCGAGGCGCACAGGGCGTGCAGCGTCGCTCCGAACTCGCGCCACGCCGGCGAGCCGTCGATCGTGACGGGGGCACCCCCCGACGGACCCAACCACGAGTTGAGCTGCGCCGTCCACCGGCGGACGCGTCGACGTGTCCACGCCTCGGCCGCGACGATCAGCGCGAGCGCCACGATCGCGGCCACGGCGAACGCAGGCAGGGTCGGCAGGGCGACCCCCGCGAGCACGCCGGCCAGCGCGCCGGCGCCGATCCCCAGCACGTGGGGCCTGCTCACCGGTCGGAGAACCGGTAGCCGACCCCGCGGACCGTCTGGATCCGGATCGGCTCATGGGGATCGTCCTCGATCCGGGTGCGCAGGCGCCGGATGTGCACGTCGAGGGTCTTGGTGTCCCCGACGTAGTCGCTGCCCCAGATCTCGTCGATGAGCTGCCCACGGGTCAGGACCCGGCCGGCGTGCTCGACGAGGTAGGCGAGCAGGTCGAACTCCTTGGGCGGCAGGTCCACGGTCCGGCCGTCGACCTGCACCTCGTGGCGGACGCGGTCCACGCGCACGCCGGAGGCCTCGACGGGGGCCTCGTCCTCCATCGCCTCGGCGAGCGGCGCGCGGCGCAGGATGGCCTTGATCCGCGCGACCAGCTCACGTGTCGAGAACGGCTTGGTCACGTAGTCGTCGGCGCCGAGCTCGAGCCCCACGACCCGGTCGACCTCGGCCTCGCGCGCCGTCAGCATGATGATCGGGACATCCGACCGGCTGCGCAGCGTCCGGCAGATCTCGGTCCCGCTCATCCCGGGCAGCATCAGATCGAGGACGACCAGGTCGGGCCGGACCCGCTCCCAGGCCGGGATGGCATCCAGGCCGTCCTTGACCCAGGCGACCTGGAAGCCCTCGGCTTCCAGGGTGATGGCCAGGCCCTCGGCGATCGATTTCTCGTCCTCGACCAACAGCAGCTTCGGCATCCATCGGCCCTTCGTGACGTGCGGTTATAGTGCGGCCGGAGGTGCGCCATGCGTGATGAACTCGACCGGCAGCTCAACCAGCTCAGCAGCACGGTGGTCACCATGGGTGAGCGCGCCGACGAGATGCTGGGCCGGGCCCTCCAGGCGCTGCAGGATCGCGACCTGGCCGCAGCGGACGTCGTCATCGACGCCGACCGCGCTCTGGACCGGGCCTACGAACAGATCCAGGACGGCGTGCTGGCCACGGTCGCCCTCCACGGCCCGGTCGGGCACGATCTCAGGCTCCTGACCGGGCTGCTGCACGTCAGCCTGCATGCCGAGCGCATGGCCGACTACGCCGTCGGGGTCGCCCGGACCGTGAAGCGGGTCGCCGATCAGGAACCGGACCAGGATCTGCTCGAGCAGCTGATCGAGATGGGCGAGCTGGCCAGGGGCGTCGGCCGGCAGGCGCTGATCGCCTTCGTCCAGACCGACGCCGAGCTCGCCGCCGCCGCCAGTCAGCTGGACGACGGGGTGGACCAGCTCAACGCCGGCATCTTCCGGCGTCTGGTGCGCCTGGCTGCCAACGACGAGGGGCGTCTCGAATGGGCGACCCGGATGATCCAACTGACGCGCCAGCTCGAGCGCTACGCCGACCACGGGGTCGACATCGCCGAGCAGGCGGTGTTCGTCGCCACCGGGAAGAACCGCGAACTGTCCTCCGACGCGCTGGCGGGCAACTGACACGGCCTCGGTCACGCCGGCCGCGTCCTCACGTCCCGACATCGACCCGCTCGCCGGTCACGACGAAGGTCACGTGCTGGGCGAAGGCCACGCCGTGGTCGGCGAGCCGTTCGAAGTAGCGGCCCAGCAGGCCGAGCACCATGACCTCGCTCGGCGCACCGTGCAGCTCCTGGGCGCGCGAGATCAACCCGATGCGCAGCGTGTCGACGTCCGAGTCGAGCCGATCGAGCTCGTGGACCGCGAGGGCGTCGCGCTGCCGCCAGGCGTCGACACCACGGCGGTAGACCTCGATCGACCGCCCGGCGAGCTCCTCGAGCTGCTGGCGCAGCGCAACGGGAAGCCGGCGCGCGTCCAACCGTTCGACCCCCTCGGCGACGTGGCGCATCAGCCGGCCCGAGCGCTCGGCGTCGTGCACGAGCCGGAGCATCGCCACCAGCCGCCGCAGGTCCCCGGACACCGGCGACTCCCGGGCCAGGAGGATGAAGCCCTGCTCCTCGACCCGACGACAGTGTTCCCACACGTCGGCGTTGAGCGCGGAGGCCTCGTCCAGCACCGCTCGGTCGGCCGCCAGGAACGCCCGGGTGATGCGCGGCATGGCCTCGGCGACGATCAGGGCTCCACCCATCAGCTCGTCGTCGATCTCGTCCAGCCACGCGGCGTACTCGCCGCGGAGCTCGCCCGCGCCGCCGGCCAGCAACGACGCCGGCACGTCACCCCAACCTGGTTCTGCCACGCTCTGTCCTTCACTCGTCGTCGCCGGCGGACGCCGCCACGGGTGCACCGCCGCGTCCGTCCGGGCCGGGAACTCCATCGATGACAGTAAGCGTTGCTCGGTCACGGACCCTGTCTCCACAGTGAACGATACGTGAACGGCAGCTGACGCGTTCACGTCGAGCCCCGTCCTCGGCCAGGATGCGCGACACCGGTCGCGACCCGGGAACCGTCCGGTCGCGTAGGCTGCCCAACGCTCGTGATCGCAGGCGCGGACCCGTACCGGTCGGCTCGATCACCGGGCGAGCGGGTAGCAGCCGGTGAAGGGGTCCGGGTGGCAGCGTCACGACCACCGCGTGAGGACCGTGGCGGGCATCTGTGGCCGAAGGACCGCACCGCGCGCAGCGTCGACGGGGCCCGCATCGCCTACGCGGTCCGCGGACCGGTGGACGCCCCCGGCGTGCTCTTCTGCGCCGGCTACCTCTGTCCGGACAACTTCTGGCGGGACCTGGCACCGGCGCTGGCCGTGGACCACCGTGTCGTGGTGCTGAACTACCGCGGCGTGGGCGCCTCCAGCGAGGCGGGTGGGGCACCGCTGCCCCCCGACGCCAGTGGCTACTCGATGCCGCTCCTGGCCGCTGACGTGGCGGCGGCTGCGGACGCCGAGGGGATCAGCGAGGCGATGGTCATCGGCCACTCGATGGGCGTCGAGGTGGCGTTGGCGCTGTGGCGTGCACGACCGGACCTGGTCGGCACGCTCGCCCTGATCGCCGGACCCTACGCCTCACCGTTGCTCACCTTCTACGGCTCGCGGATCGCCGCCGCCGTCTTCCCGTTCGTCTCCATGATCGTCCCGGCCCTGCCGCGGGCGGTGACCGGGGTCGCGATGCGGGCGCTGGAGCTCCCGATCACGCTCCCGGTGGCCCGGGCGATCCGCGCGCTCGGTCCGCACACGCCCGCGGAGGGGATGCGCGACTACCGCTGGCACCTCAGCGCGGTCGATCCACGCACCGCCATCTGGACGGCGCGGGGCATGCACGACTTCGATCCGACCCCCTGGTTGCACGAGGTGGACGTGCCTGCGCTGGTCGTGGTGGGCTCGGCGGACGCGTGGGCACCCGCGGACGTCGGCGAACGGCTGGTGGACCTGCTGCCGGATGCCCGACTGGTCGTGATCGACGAGGGCAGCCATGGCCTGCCGATCGAGTTCCCGGAGCGCATCGAACCCGAGCTGCGGGCCCTGGCCAGACGCCGAGGGGGCACGGCAGGCGGCGACGACCAGCAGCTGCTCGCGGCGCAGTGACGCGTCAGTAGGCCACGGCCGAGTACTTCCGGAGCTTCTCCAGGCGGTGCCGGGCCCGGATCGTGCGAACCGTGCCGGACTTGGCGCGCATCATCAACGACTCCGTGGTCGCCCCGTGCCGGTCGAAGCTGACCCCGCTCAACAGCTGGCTCGTGGTGATCCCGGTGCAGGCGATGAAGCAGTCGTCGGCGGTCACCAGGTCGTCCTGGGTGAGGACCGCCGACAGGTCGTAGCCACCGTCGAGCGCTGCCTGCCGCTCCGCGTCCGAGCGCGGCCACAGCCGTCCGAGCATCTCACCGTCGAGCGCCTTCACCGCACACGCGGTGATGACGCCCTCCGGGGTGCCCCCGATGCCGTACAGCACGTCGATCTGCGGCCGCTCGACCCACGCCGCCACCAGGCCCGCGGCGACGTCGCCGTCGGTGATCAACTGCAGCCGGCAGCCAGCCGCCCGCACGACGCGTTTGGCCTCGTCGTGGCGCTCACGATCCAGCATCACCACCGTCAGGTCCTCGAGCGGACGGCCGGTGGCCTTGGCCACGGCGGCGAGGTTCTCGTCGATGGGACGCTCGAGATCGATCGACCCGGCGGCGTCGGGCCCGACCACCAGCTTCTCCATGTAGACGCACGGACCGGGGTCGAACATCGTCCCGGACGGCGCGCCTGCCATGACGGCCAGGGACCCGGGGCGTCCCTCCGCCAGCAGCCGTGTGCCCTCGACCGGGTCGACCGCGATGTCGACCGCCGGGGGGGTGCCCGAGCCGACCCGCTCCCCGTTGTAGAGCATCGGGGCCTCGTCCTTCTCGCCCTCCCCGATGATGACCGTGCCATCGAAGTCGACGGTGTCCAGCACCGTGCGCATGGCGTCCACCGCGGCTTGGTCGCCGGATTCCTTGTCGCCGCGTCCCTGCCAACGGGCGGCGGCCATGGCCGCCGCCTCGGTGACCCGGACCAGTTCGATGGCGAGGTTGCGGTCGGGCTTCTCCGGGCTCACGTCACACCCCCACGTGGCGTCGCCACCGACGCTCACTCGGTCGGCGGGGCGCCGTCGGCCCGCCGGTGTCCAGCCTAGTGGCCTGCTGCCGCCGATCGGAGGTCAGCGCGCCTTCACCAGTTCTCCGGCCAGCTCGGTGAGCACCTCCTTGGCATCCCCGAACAGCATCACGGTGTGGTCGCGCTCGAAGAGCGCGTTCTTGATCCCCGCGTAGCCCGGCGACAGGCTCCGCTTGACCACGAACACCCGGCGTGCGTTCTCCACCTCGAGGATCGGCATGCCGGCGATCGGACTCCCGGGGGTGTCGTTGGCCGCGGGGTTCACCACGTCGTTCGCACCGACGACGATGGCGACATCGGTCTGGGAGAACTCCGGGTTGATCTCCGACATCTCGAACAACAGCTCGTAGGGCACCTCGGCCTCGGCCAGCACCACGTTCATGTGCCCGGGCATGCGACCGGCGACGGGGTGAATCGCGAACCGCACCTGGGTGCCGCGGTCGATCAGGGCACGGGCCAGGTCATAGGCGGCGTTCTGCGCCCGTGCCGCCGCCAGCCCGTACCCGGGCACGATGATGACCGAGCCGGCCGCCTCGAGGACCATCGCGGCGGACTCGGCGTCGGCCGAGACCACGTGGCCGTACTCGCCGTGTTCGACCTCGCCCGCCTCGCCGAAGCTGCCCGCGATCACGTTGAGGAGCGAGCGGTTCATGGCCACGCACATGATCTGGGTCAGGATGAGCCCGGCCGCGCCGACGATGGTGCCGGCGATGATGAGCAGCTGGTTGGACAGCGCGAAGCCGGTCGCCGCCGCCGCCAGGCCCGACAGCGAGTTCAGCAGGCTGATCACGACCGGCATGTCCGCACCGCCGATGGGCAGCACGAGCACCACACCGACCAGCAGGCTCGCCACCGCGACCGCGATCATGGTCAGCGCGGCAGCGGTGGGGTCGCCCAGGGAGAACATCGCCACCAGGCCGAGGCCGAGTCCGGCCAGGATGAGCGCGCCCATCACGACGGTGCGAAGCGGCACGCGTGGATCGCTGGACAGGGTGCCCCGCAGCTTGAGCTCGGCGAGGATGCTGCCCGACAGCGTCGCGCTGCCGATCAGCACCGACAGCACCAGCGTGACCGCAGCGGTCCCGCCCAGAGCCTCGGCGGCGGTCACCTCCTCGGGGACCTCCACGACCGCGAGCCAGAACAGCGACAGCGCGACCAGCGCGGAGCCGGCACCACCGAACCCGTTGAACCGGGCGACGATCTCCGGCATCTGCGTGGCCTGGGCACGGAGCACGATCGCCACCCCGATGCCGCCACCGATCAGCAGCCCGGCGACGATCCACCGGTAGTCGACCAGCCCGATCTCCAGCAGCGTGATCACGACCGCCAGCAGCATGCCACCCGCCATCAGGGTGTTCCCGCTGCGAGCCGTGCGCACCCGCGACAGCCGCTTCAGGCCGATCACGAACAGCGTGATCGAGGCGAGGGCCAGCAGCGCGGTGAGGTCGGTGATCGTCACCGGCGGCCCCCGAAGGTCGCCAGCATCCGGTCGGTGACGAGGAACCCACCGACCACGTTGATGGTGGCGAGGATCAACGCCAGCACGCCGAGGACGATCCCGACCGAGGGGCTGGCCACGGTCACCAGCGTCAGGGCACCGATCACGGTGATGCCCGACATGGCGTTGGCACCCGACATCAGCGGGGTGTGGAGCGTCGGCGGCACCTTGTTGATCAGCTCGAAGCCGAGGAAGGCCGCGAGCACGAACACGTACAGGCTCACCAGCAAAGGCCCCATCATCGTCCTTCTCCTCGCAGCAGCTCGGCGGTGCGCGCGTGCGTCACCTCACCGGCGTGGGTGAGCAGGGCGCCGGCGACCACCTCGTCCTCGAGGTCGAGCGTCACCTCACCCTCGGTCACGAACAGGTCGACGAAGGCGGCGATGTTGTTGCCGTACATCGCGCTGGCCTCCGCCGGCATCGTCGAGGCGAGCTCGTGTCCCGGCAGGATCCGGATCCCGTGGTGATCCACCACGCCGGTGGTCTCGGTCAGCTCGCAGTTGCCGCCGTCGGCCGCTGCGAGATCGACCACGACGCCTCCGGCCGGCATCGCCTCCACCATCTGCCGCGTCAGCAGCAGCGGAGCGGGCCGGCCCGGGATCTGAGCCGTGGTGATCGCCGCGTGGGCCGTGCTCAGGTGGTCGGTGAGGATGCGGCGCTGGCGGGTGAGGAAGTCCTCCCCCGCCTCCTTCGCGTAGCCACCCTCGCCGGTCAGGTCCTCGTCGGTGGGGACGTCGATGAAGGTGCCGCCGAGGGAGGCGACCTCCTGCTTGGCGGCCTCCCGGATGTCGGAGACCTTGACCACGGCCCCGAGCCGTCGACCCGTCGCCACCGCCTGCAGCCCGGCGACCCCGGCACCGAGCACGACCACGGTCGCCGGCTTGATCGTGCCGGCAGCGGTCATGAACAGCGGGAAGTACTTGTCGAGCTCGTAGGCCGCCGTGATCATCGCGCGGTAGCCGGAGATGTTGGCCTGGCTGGACAACGCATCGATCGACTGCGCCCGGCTGATGCGGGGGACCAGCTCCATCGCCAGGGTCGTGACGCCACGCTCGGCGAGCGCAGCGACCACCTCGAGGTTGCGATGGGGGGCCACGAAGCTCAGCAGCACCGACCCCGGCGGCATGCCGGCGACCTCGTCGAGGCTCGGCGGCGCGACCCCCGCCCCCACCCCCCCCCCCGCCACGGCCGCCGCCGCGGCCCCCCGCGCACCCGCGGCGCGGGGCGCCCCCCCCCCCACCCCGCCACGGCCCCCCCCCCCCCCCCCCCAG
>Ga0081527_100559_pt1 | contig 15957 bp, 10 predicted proteins | sample HotLakmasection5_FD_70992 | JGI IMG/M metagenome (GOLD analysis project Ga0081527, IMG submission 70992) | Hypersaline microbial mat communities from Hot Lake, Washington, USA - Section #5 (SPADES assembly) (version 2) | ecosystem: Environmental > Aquatic > Non-marine Saline and Alkaline >... | reverse complement strand
CATCACTGCGAAGAACATGCTGACCAGCACGTTACCAAAGACCGGCTGCAAAGCCCCCCGATAGAAGATCTCTTCACCCACCGCCGCCGATGCTGACAGCAGCAGCGCCAGCGGAACCGTAGCGAATGCCGCTGCCAGACTCTCCGCCGCCGATGTCTGGTCAACGGTCTCCGGCAGCAGTACGCTGATCAGCACGCTGAACACAATGGCGATCCCGTACAGAATCAGCCCACCGCCGAACCCCCAGCGGATGTCCTCTGGTGTCGGCATGCGCAGGCCCAGCCGCGCCAGCGTTTGCGCCAGATCGCGCCGGATTGCGTAGCCCACGCCCAGAAACGCCGCCGCGATTTGCAGCACCGCCTGCAACACCGGCAAACCCGGGTCAACGCCCTCAGCTTCAATGGACTCGGCCATCGCCTCTGGACCGCCGCTCAACAGAAACAGCACAATCTGTGATACGGTCATCAGCAGCGTGAGGACAATCGCCGTCGTGTGTACCGGGGACTGCGGATTATAGTCGCCGCGCTGGCGAATGACCTGCGCCAGCAGTTGTCGCGCTTCGGTCGAGGCGACGGCGATATAGGCTGTCGCCGCGCCCAATCCACTGAGCAGCATACTGGCGATTACCGCGCCCAGGCCCACGTTTAACGGCTGGAGCATCTCGTCCTGCTCGGCGAGTTGGTCAACCTGTACATCCGCCAGCGCCACCATCAGCGAAAACAGCCCCAGTAGGAAGATCATAAACACGCCAATATAATGCAGCATACGCACCGCCGTACCATGCTCCTGTGTGAGCTGCTGCTGGTTTGCCAGGTAAATCGTCACCCCGAAATACAGGATAACGATCGCATATAAGAGAAAAGTCGATGTCATGCAATCCGCTTCTGTTGTGCTGCCAGACTGCCTCTATTCTACCCTGTTCGGCGCGCTGCGAGGATATAGCCTTTTGGCGATATTTTGACCGGCAGAACGGCGCGGAGAAGCATTGACCACCCCTTGGCGCTGTGCTACAATTTCAACACCGCCGAGGAAACGGTCAGGTACGGAAGGATGGCCGAGTGGTTTAAGGCGTTGGTCTTGAAAACCAAAGTGGCGGTTTCCGTCACCGTGGGTTCGAATCCCACTCCTTCCGCTGTAACAATCACATAATTGGGGAGGTGCCAGAGTGGACGATTGGGGCTGCCTGCTAAGCAGTTGCACGGGTTAAACCGTGCCGCAGGTTCGAATCCTGTCCTCCCCGCACAACAGGACACTATCCGAATGTTGTCCTGAGCTTAGGCCGATAGCGATACCGCTGTCGGCCTTTGCTTTTGTGCTAGAGGTAGAACCCTCCCCGTTCCCGCGTACTGTGTCGGATATATCCCGCAGGTACGCGAACGGTAGCTCCGCATTAAACGGTGGAATGAGGTAGAAAAAAGGCGGTTCATTCCCGACATCCAGGTCTTGCGCCCAGACACGATACTGTCGCAAGAGCATCTTCGCGGCTCATGGGCGGATGTCCCCCCCGAGATTTGCTCGAAAGTCATCTCACCACTTTAATCGGTGGGATAGGTCGCAACACAGGGAAAGGGGCGAATACCAAAACGTGATTCAGTCATGATGATGATAACTCCTGTTCACGCTGGAAACCATCTTGCACGGCAACTCGACACCGTCAACCACGCGGTTTATCTCGTGGGATGCTTGTACAACTTCTGTGATCTGCATCGGTCATTGGGCAAACGGACTCCGGCTATGGCTGCTAGGCTCGCGCACGAACCCTGGTCGGTCCACCGGTTTCTTTATCACCGGCCCCAACCTTTCTGGGTTTCCACCGTTTAATGCGGAGCTACCGAGGCGAGCTTTTACAGTTCTTTTACGATTTCGATAAGCTTTCTAAACAGAATGCCAGTATTTTCACGGTAACGATAGAGTACAGGAGATCTTCGAACATGACCGTTTCGATACGTTTATGCCTGATCTTATTGACACTGCTGCTGATAGTTCCGCGGACGCTGGCGCAGAGTGATGCGACCATCACAATCACCGAGGCCGAAGTCAACGCTACTTATCGGGTAACCAATCCACGATTGGCGACCATCAGTAACGTATATGTGGATCTGCAACCCGGGCTGGTCGAGATTTCGGCCACCTATACGACCCATCGCCTTGGTGAAACCTACAACTTTGCGGCACAGTTCACGCCGGCCATTACCCAAAATGGTACGGTCGCATGGACGCTGGTTAATTTCTATGCCACGGATGGTGATGAAATCCCGGACGCTATTCAGCCCGTGATAGAAAGTCTTATCATGCGGACCTGGGAAAGCTACTGGTCGGCACGCACCTTTCGGTTTGATTTAACCAGTGTGACCGTGACGGATACGGAGATCACGTATGTTTATGCGCGTACAGACGAACATCCGCCGGTCCAGCCAACGGTTCTTGTGACTGAAGGCATGCTGCAAGTCAGCTACACTGAAAGTGAACTTAACGAAGGCTACCGTGTGAGAAATCCACGCCGCGCGACCGTCAGTAACGTTTACGTTGATCTGCAGCCAGGACAGGTGTCCATCAGTGCAACTTATACTCCGCGCCGCGCAGATCCCATCGAGACAGTGACGGTCCTGGTACCAGAGATTAACAACGGTGCGCTGACCTGGGTTGTGGTAGGTGTGAGCGCAGATGGCCAGATTATGGACGATACGACCGCCATCAGTCAGCTGATTGTAAACTCGTGGTTGACGTACTGGCGTGGTCGTTTTTCCGGTGAGCGGCTTCAGGGCGTTTCGATCGGTGATGATGAAATCACTTTTTCCTATCAGTAAATCGGGCTGACACCCAATAGACAAAATAAACAAAACTAAGGCCGGCGGATACCCAAACCGTCGGCTTTCATTCTGTCAGGTAACGAGGTGCCGTCACTGGCTGAACAGTTACCCCATGGGTCTTATTAAGGGTATACACAATGAGAGACTTTGCAGAAAGCCGTATAGACTCAAGGAGCCGCGCCATAGTTCATGGCGCGACTTGACAACTTCGACAACTTAATGCGGGTCAGATATTGGTGATGCTGAGGGTTCAATCAAGCCTGTGGATCAGTTTCACAAACTCAACAACGACAATTGGCAATCGTGAAAGTCCGAGTATCAATCTATTCAGGGTTGATGTTCTGATTAAGCCGGAACAGATTGTCTGGATCATACCGTCGCTTAAGCGCAACCAGGCGATCGTAGTATGTGCCGAACGATTCGCGCATCATCGCCTCACCTTCTTCCTGAAAACCGGCGAAGTTCAGGTAACCGCCGCCATCGGAGTACCTTTTCATCTGCGCGATACCCTGACGCACCCAGCTCAGATTGGCTGCATCATCCGCAGCGTCGAGCCAGTTCGCTTCCAGATTTAGCAGCCAGTTCGCCTGACGGCCATAGAAGGCGCTTGTTTCTCCGTTGACGCGCTGCACCGCGCCGCCGATGTGCCACAGATCGGTTGTGCTGAATGGCGATGGTTGTTTCCACGCATGGTGCACGATGCGGTCAATAACCTCATCATCCAGCGAATTCAGGTTGATCGATTTCCAATAGTAGCGCAGACCATTGGGATAATCCGCGTCGAACATCTGTTGCGCTTCGCTGTAGGGCTTTACACCACTGAAGTCCAGCAGTGGCACCCCGAAGTCGATCAACGGCTGGAGTACACTACGCCCGGTTTTGAGATCACCCGCATATAACGCGGCAAACAATGTGAATGGTTTTAGGTGCAGTTCCGCCGGGAAATGCTCATCCGGTGGGATTTTGCCCAGTGCCAGAAGCGAACCGACTTCATCCGGCGCGCTGGCGGAGAAATCCCGGTAAAGGCGACCGGCACGCGCCATAGCTTCTGGCGTAGACGTATCATGTAGGATGAAAGCCATCATTACATCCGGGCCGACCTGATGCAGTCGAAATTCAAAGGCCGTCACCACCCCAAAGTTGCCCCCACCGCCGCGCAGTCCCCACAACAGATCGCTGTTCTCCGTCTCACTGGCATGAACGACTTCGCCCGTGGCGGTGACCACATCCGCCGCGATCAGATTGTCACAGCTCAGGCCATGCAGATTGCGTAGCCAACCCATGCCCCCGCCCAAAGTTAGTCCGGCGATACCCGTCTCGGAAAATACGCCACCCGGCGTCGCTAGCCCATAGACCTGAGTCGCCTTGTCCAATTCCAACCAGGTAACACCGCCTTCGGCACGCGCAGTCCGCATGGCAGGATCGACGGTGATGCGCTTCATGTCACTCAGGTCGATTACAATGCCGTCGTCGTTGGTGGCGTGACCGGCGACGTTGTGCCCACCACCTCGCACGGAGATGATCAGTTCGCTCGTACGGGCAAATCTGAGGGCCGCGATTACGTCATTGTTATTTGAAGGTCGTACGATCAGGGCGGGGCGCTTATCGATCATCCCATTCCAGACCTTGCGTGCATCCTCGTAGGTGGACATATCGGGCGTGATGATTTCCCCTTTGAAATTGGCATTGAGTGTTTGAAAAGCAGTACTCTGAGTGATGTTCTTCAACATGTTGCGTTTTCCTTTTATGTTCTCGCTTACTACTGGTGTTAATGGATCTGAGCACAGGCTGTACCCAGAACTACAACCAGCATAGGACTAAACCGGGGTGATCGAGAACTAACCAGGGTTTATTTGAGGGTTTAGATTCAGAGCGAAAGTTACGCGGATCAGTCGAGTTCCGCCTGTACCGCAGCGATAATAATCGCCAGATCAGCCGAGGATGACGGGTCTGCATCACCCATGTCTTCCAGTTCACTGGCGGTAGGTGAAAGCGTTCCCAGGAGATCATGTGCACGGTCGCGCGTGGCCTGGTTGTTGGCCGGGTGCTGCTGGATGTAACGAAGCAGTGTGATAGCCTGTGTGGTTCGCCCCAGATCGCGACGCAGCTCCGCCACCTGCAAGAGTATAGCGAACACCAGGGGTAGATACTGCATCTCAGCCGCCAGGGTTAGCGCACGTTGAAGATAATTACGGCTGGCGTCGTAATCGCCCATGCCCAGCGCACTTCGCCCCAGCCCGTAGAGTGCCGCCGCCAGACCGCCCTGATCCTGTGTCTGTCGGTAGATTGTCGCGCACCGCTGGTAGCGTTGCCGCGCCTCGGCGAAGTCACCACGTGCCAACACCGTTCGCCCCAGATGATTGGATGCTTCGGCCATGCCCACCAAATCACCATAGGCTTCACAAATATCGTAGCTGGCACGATACTGCGTCTCCGCCCCGCTGATTTCGCCGATTACATGGAGCACTTTTCCCTGTTCGAGCAGGCAGTGAGCCAGTAACCAGCGATCACCTGCCTGTTCTGCCAGCGTAACGGACTGCTTTGCACGGGCAAGCGCCTGCTGATAAAATCCCTGCGCCAGTTCGACCCCTACCAGTACATAATGCGCATAGCCCTGATTGATCAGACTACCAGTTGCCTCGTGCTTGCGCAGTGCCGACTCGGCTAATTCAATCGCGGCATCATAGCGACCCCGAATCGACATGCACAGACTCAGTCCGATTAACGGATCGGTTGTGGGGACAAAATCTGTTTCTGGTTGATATTGACATGCCGAATTGAAGGCGGTTTCGGCGTCGTCCAGTCTGCCCAGGCGGACATAAGTGAATCCCAGGTCTTCATTCAGGATCGCCAGCACATGGCTGCTACGAGGTGAATCCTCCAAGTTGGTGAGAGCTTGCATTGTTTGCAGGGTGGCCTCGTGAAGCTGAACACATTCCAGATAACGATTTTGAACGTGGAAGAAGTATCCCAGGACTCGCGCCATGGTTTCCAGCATCTCGAACCTGCCCTGTGTGAGCGCCCACTCCCAGGCGGCGTGCACATTGTCAAGCTCGGCAATGATAGCCGGGATAACATCCAGATCGTCACCATGCATTAACGCCTCGAAACACGATCCCAGAAAATCAGCATAATATGTGCCATGTTGATTGCACAGCACATTCTGGGTATCAATATCGAGGGGATAGGCTTCTTCTACAAATTGTCGCAGCAGTTCGTGAATGCCATAACGTCCTTCATGCACAGTGATGAACGACCGATTGACCAGTGTTTGTAATTGTCGCAGTGTCGCGCCGGTGACGCGCTGAGCAGCTTCTCGGCTGAAGCCACTCCTGAAGATCGTCAGACGGCTGAAGATGGCCTGCTGTTCAGGCGGCAGTCGCTCCCAGGATGAGGCGATCGTAGCACGCATACTCCGCTGTCGTGCTGGCAGATCGCGTAGTTGACTCTCCAGGATATCAATGCTGCCCGAAAGCTGTTCCGCGATTTCCTGCAAGGTGAGCATTTCCATCCAGCCAGCAGCCAGAACGAGCGCCAGCGGCATACCTTCCGTGAGTTGGCAGATGCGGCGCAGGTGTGACAGTTCATCTGGCAGCGGCGTGAAATGTGGATTGGCGAAGCGCGCTCGTTCGATGAGCAGGCGTGCAGCATCGTTTGTCAGCGGATCAGCCGACTCGTCTGCATCGTAACCCAATCCACCCAATACGAACACGACCTCAGCGCTCAGGTTCAATCGTTCCCGCGAGGTGATGACGATCTTAACACCAGGCGCGGTGCGCAGAATATCGTTAATCAGATCCGCAGCGTCCAGCAGATGCTCAAACGTATCCAGTACGAGCAGCAGGTACTTATCTTGCAGATACGTGTGTAACTGTTGTTCGGGCGAGGTGCTGGATTGTAAGCGCAGACCAAGCGCGGCAATGATGGCATCGAGGCACTGATTTTGATTGGTAACTTGCATCAGTGGGATGAAGATCGCGCCATCGTCAAATGAAGCGCGCACCTGTTCCACCAGGGCGTGTGCGAGGCGACTTTTGCCCATGCCACCTGCGCCCAGAATCGTGATGAGGCGCACACGTTCGTCGTGGAGCGTAGCGCTTAGCTGCTCCAGTTCTGTATGACGACCAATAAACGGTGTCAGGTCAGCGGGCAAATCGTTAATGATGTCTGCACTTTGCTGCGAATCCTCGGCTGAGAGCACGCCGACTTCGTTGGCCTTAATCACGGCCTGTGTGCGATTGTTGACACCCAATTTGCTGTAGATGTTGTGAGTGTGCGCCTTTACCGTCCCACGCGAGATGGTTAACCGATGGGCGATCTCCGCGTTGGTCAGACCAATGTTGATAAGCTGAAGTATTTCCAGTTCACGTGGCGTAAGGGGAGCAAGCATGACGGCACCTCATTCGTCTGTTTGCAATACAAGTCTGAGTTGTATCCGTGAGTCTGGCTGGCACTTCAGAAACACGCTGTCTTATCCTCTTCCCTAACACCACTATCCTACACTAATCTTCCCTGCCGTACAGACTCTTGAAATGGTTTAAGCGACACAAAGAAAGTGTCGTTGATTGATACGCTGGTACTGGCGATGGATAAAAGGCAAGTGTGTTTGCTGAACAATGAAACACGCGTTGATGACCAGGAGATAAGTCAGACGAGCCGGGCCTGGCACCACTCCGCACCATCAGGCCGAAATGATGACACCATGATGGCGGACCCACGTTAGAACGAAGTAGCCCGCCTGGAGAACCGTAATCTCGGTTTGCTCCGAACAGTGGGTGGTGTAGTGATCGGGCGTGATCTGTATCGTGATCCAATACATCAGATTATTGACAATTGTTTTCATTTGGAGTACGATGTTGAAAATGGTTTTCATTGTTTTTAAGGTTTTGATGGATGAACACCAATCATAAGCGAGGTTCACTTTCCATCGTTTCAGACGCTCTGCCCAATCTGACCGGCGCTGGTCAGAAGGTAGCGGAATTCATCCTTAACTCGCCTCAGGAAACCATCAATCTCACAATCACAGAATTAGGTACGCGTGTCGGTGTCAGCGAAGCCAGTATCGTCCGCTTTGCTCAGTCGCTGGGTTACTCCGGCTTTCATGCGCTGAAAATCCGGCTGGCTGAAGATATTGTGTCGCCGATGTCGATCATTCATGAAGATATGATGCCGGACGACAAACCTGCTACCGCCGCCCAGAAGGCGATGAACCTGGGGCTTCGCTCTCTTGAAGAAACGATCCGCATTCTGGATATGCGAGTATTTGAAGACACGATCCATGCACTGTGCAACGCACGCCATATTCTTCTTTTTGCCTCTGGCAACTCGATCCCCATCGCAATGGACCTGAGCTTTCGCCTGACGAAAGTCGGGCTGTCCAGCCGCTTTTCGATTGATCCCACAACCCAGGAGATGCACGCCGGCCTGTCATCTGCTGAAGACGTGGCGGTAGGCATCTCCCACACCGGAAGCTCAAAAGACACGGTCTATGCTGTGGAACTGGCCAAACAACATGGGGTGCGAACAGTCTGCATCACCAATCATTCCGATTCTCCCCTGACACGCCTGGGGGATTTTTGTCTGTTTACCGCCACACGTGTCAGCAGTTTTCGCGAAGAACGGTTGGACTCCAACCTGGCCATGCTGGCTCTAACAGAGGCTCTTTACGTGGGCATCTGTATAGCGCAGTCCGATGCAGCGGAGCAGGCTGTCTCCAAGACAACCCGGGCTACGGAGCATCGCAAATACTAATCCACAGAAAGGAAGGACTTATGTGACGGTGACACAAAAGAACGTGCGATACAACATCGCCTTATTTCTAAAGACGGGGACTCGTACCGCGAATCTCACTGGATATTAGCAGGTTTCAATAAGGAGAGCAGGAACATGAGTAAAAAGAGCATTAGCTTCTTGTTGGTAGCGTTACTGGTGCTGTCTTTTGGCGGCATCTCGATGGCGCAGGACTCGGTTACCCTTGAATTCTCGCAGTGGTGGGAGCCGGAGCTTCCCGAAGGCGAATTCAGAGCGCTGATGGATGAGTTCGAGGAACAGAATCCGGGTATCACTGTTGAACTGATCAGCGGCCCGTATTCGACCACCAGAGACCAGATTGTCGCCGGCGCAGCTACCGGCACGATGGCCGATGTCGTCGGCCTGGACGGTGCCTGGGTGAACGACTTCGTGCGCCAGGGTTCATTGGCTGACCTGACGGAACTGATGGCCGATGCCGAATTCGATGACAGCGAACTGGCTGCACAGATTCAGCTCAATGGTTCCACCTGGATGATCCCGGTTGTCAACTTCGTCTACCCTGTGTTTGTCAACGAGGACCTGGTCGAAGCGGCAGGTATCGAAGAACTGCCGACCACGCGCGCTGAGTTCGCCGAAGCCGCCGCCACGCTGACCGATGTCGAGAACAACGTGTACGGTTGGGTGCTCCCGCTTTCGATGGAACAGCCCAACGGCATTCAGAATGATGTGATGTCGTGGGTGTGGGCCAGTGGTGGCAGCATGATGGAAGACGGCCTGCCAAACCTGGTAGACAACGAAGACGTCACCAGCGCGATGGTCTTCATTAAAGATCTGTACGACGCTGGCGTGGTTGCCCCCGGTTCCTTCTCCATGCGCGAGCAGGACAAGGTCGAAGAATTCACCAACGGTCGCGTGGGTATGATGATCAACACCCTCGCGCACATCAACCTGATCCGTGATCGTAACCCGGACCTGAACTTCGCCATCACCGCGCTGCCAGCGGTCGAGGGCTACGATGGCCCGCGCGGCCTGCCGTATGCTTCGTGGGGCATTGGTGTCGCTGAAAACAGTGAGCATCAGGCCGAAGCCTGGAAGCTGGTTGAATTCCTGATGAGCGCCGAGATCAACTCGCGCCTGTCGTCGATCGCCAATGCCTTCCCCGGCAACGTCAACGCCACGCCGGACTTCGTTGAGACCGACGAGCTGTTCGCTGACGCTTTTGAGGTCTTCCAGACTGGTTACCTGGCCAACGAGTTCGTGGGCCTGCCAGTTGCCGAAAACCTGATGCGTGAGTTCAACGAGCAGTTCCAGCTTTACCTCGATGGTGACCTGGAAGTGGACGAAATGCTCGCCAATGCCCAGGAAGCCTGGATGGTCCATTTCGAGTAGCACGGTCGTTTAGAGACTACTCCCTGTAACATGATGGAGGCTGTGAAGCTCTGCGCTTTACAGCCTCCATTAGAAAATAGATAAGGGGTTCACTGAACAATGGCAAGCTTGAGTGTCTCGACTGGGTCCAAAAACCCGCCTCTTCAGAAGTTGAGGCGAAAACTGGTTCCGTTTGCCTATCTGTCACCAACACTGATTCTGCTGACGGTGTTGATGATGATCCCTATCGGGACAGTTCTGTATTATTCGCTGATGGACAACGTCATCATCACCAACACGCCACCGGCTTTTGTGGGAATCAGCAATTATCTGGAGATTCTGTCCAACAGCGAATTCCTCCAGGCACTCAGGAACACACTTATTCTGGCAATTGCCAGCGTCGTCGCCCATATGATCCTGGGCCTGATGTTCGCCATGCTCCTGAACACCAATGTGATCGGGCCGTTTGCCAAGGCGCTCTTCCGCGTTGTTTATATTCTGCCCTGGGTGTTTACCGCGTCAATCATCGCCATTTTGTGGCGGCTGCTGCTGAACCCTAACGGTGTGGTCAACTATCTGCTCCTGGAGTTTGGCTTTATTGCCGAGCGGGTGGAATGGCTCAGTTCGCGAGATTTAGCGTTGGGTTCGGTTACATTCATCAATATATGGGCCGGATATCCCTTCTATATGGTCAGCTTCCTGGCGGGGCTTCAGGGAATTTCGAACGATCTGTATGAGGCTGGCAAGATCGACGGCGCTAACGGCGTTCAGCTCTTCCGGTATATTACGCTGCCACAACTTAAGCCGATCCTGGTGAGCCTGGCCATGCTGGACTTCATCTGGACCACACATCAGTTTGCCCTGATATGGATGACCACCGGTGGCGGGCCGATCCGCGCCTCAGAGGTGCTGAGTACTTATACCTACAAGCAGGCATTTACCTCGTACCAGTTCTCGATGGCTGCTACAACTGCTGTGATTTCCCTGGCGCTGACAACCTTTGTGGCGGTGTTTTATGTACGGCATCAGAGGGCGAATGAGCAATGACCATGTCACAGTCTAACAAGATGAGGTTGACGAAAGCGCTGGTGCTTGTGGGGCTGGTTGTCGGCGCTATGTTTGCTGGGCTGCCCGTGCTGTGGATGCTGGCTTCGTCATTCAAATCGAACACGAGTATTTTCGCCTATCCGCCCAGCCTGATTGATGACTCGTTCTCTTTGGCTGCTTACCAGGCCGTGTTTGCCGACCCGCAGAAACGCCGGTTCTTCTTCAATAGCTACCTGGTGTCGTCGCTGGTCACCCTGTTCACACTGGTTATGGCTATCCTGGCCGGGTACAGCTTCAGCCGGTACAACTTCAGACTGAAGAGCACGCTCAATCTGCTCATCATTGGCGTGCAGTCCGTGCCGCCCATTACCCTGATGATTCCATATTTTGGCCTTATTGTGGGGCTTAAGCTGTATAATACGTATTGGGCGCTGATCCTGACCCATATGGTCTTTACGCTGCCCTATGCTATCATCATGATGACCGGCTATTTTAATACCCTGCCACGCGACCTGGACGAGGCCGTCATGATTGACGGCGGAAGCAGCGCGGTTATCCTGTGGAGAATTCTTGTTCCGATTTCTCTGCCGGGGATTGTCTCGGTTGGCATCTATACGTTTATGCTGAGCTGGAACGAATTCCTGTTCGCGCTGACCCTGACCCGAACAACCGACATGCGAACAGTCCCCATCGGCATTCAGATGCTGATGGGCCAGCACTCGTTTGAGTGGAACCAGATGATGTCCATGAGTGTACTCGGTTCACTGCCGGTTCTGATACTTTTCCTGATTTTCCAACGTTACTTCATCGCTGGCATGTCGGCAGGCTCTATTAAAGGGTAAGCCCAAACGATGATGCCAATGATTGAAAGCCTTTCGACATCAACATCTTATAGAATGGAGATGCCTCTATGTTGATGAACATGCGGGACCTGTTGGCGGTAGCCCACACCAATCATTTTGCTGTACCTGCTTTCAACATTAGCAGCAACATGCTGCTAACGGGTGTAATCGAAGTCTCCGAGGAGAAATCCTCTCCGGTTATTCTGGCTATTCATCCAGACGAACTGGCCTTCGTGGGATATTCTTTCGTGAAGGCCGCCATTGATATGGCGCACAAAGCCAGCGTGCCGGTCTGCATCCACCTGGATCACGGCTCGACGATGGAGCAGATCATGAACGCCATCCAGTGCGGCTTTACGTCGGTGATGATCGACGCCTCTACGCTGCCGCTGGAGGAGAATATCGCCATTTCCAGGAAAGTGGTGGAGCTGGCACACACAGTCAACGTCTCGGTAGAAGGCGAGCTGGGCACCATCGGCACCACCGGCCCCGAAGCCGAGGCTGGCACCGAGGAGATCATCTACGTGGACCCGGACGACGTTAAGACGTTTGTCGAGGGGACGGGCGTGGATACGCTGGCGGTTGCCGTCGGGACCGCGCACGGTCTGTATCCCAAAGATAAGCCGCCGAAGCTGAGAATGGACCTGATTAAAGAGATCTCCGCCAGAGTCGATATTCCGCTGGTTCTGCATGGCGGTTCGGCCAACCCTGACGAGGAGATCGCCACCGCTGTCAGACTGGGTATCAATAAGATCAATATCTCCAGTGACATCAAGGACGCCTTCTACCGGAAGTGTCGTGAGGTGCTGCTGAACCTCGACCTGCGCGAACCGCTGTCGATCTACCCGCCGTGTATCGAAGCGATGAAAGATGTCGCCCGCCACAAGATTGATCTCTTCAACGCGAGTGGCAAAGCGGCGCTGTATTAGTCTGTAGCCCAAAAGCAACCTGAGTTTGCGACAGAGCGAACGACCTGTCAGGCAGTCCGTTCGCTCTGTCGCCGTTTTATTCACGCAGACACAGAGCAAAAAACACCATGAAAGAAAAGATCGCACTGGGGTTTGGCAATAATATCGATTACGAGATTACATGGAACTCCAGCGTTTTCGAGGAGCTTATCGTCCGCTATGGCATCCGTGACGATGAACTGGATATCAACACACTTATTCGATCTGAGCGCGATCTAGTCGTCTCGATTCTGAGCTTTTTGAAGCTGGGCATTGGCGGTGAGCGATTTGTCGCCACATCGGCCATCATTGAGGAACTCGCGCAGCATTTCGACAACAAAATGACACTGGGTGGAACCAGTGTGCGCGCCGCACTGGCCATGCGTACGCTGGGCTATACATCCGCGCTGCATCTGGTCACCACCAACGATCAGGTGCGCGCCCTCCTGCCGCCGGACTGTCCGTATGTGTGCAGTAATCCACAAGACCAGTCGTATCCTCATCTGATTGTGCAATTCAGCAAAGGTATTCGCGTCAAAGCTGGCGACATTGACATTCACACGAACCGGCCCAACCGGTTGATCTACCACAGCGATGACGCCAATATCGCCATGAATCTCGACGAGGGTTTCGCTGATCTTGTTACCGAAGCCAGGGTGATGCTGATTTCTGGCTTTAATGCCATGCAGGACGAGTCGCTTCTGGCCGACAGGATGGAAACAGTCTTACGAATCATACAGAATCTGCCGGACGGCGCGCAGGTGTTTTACGAAGATGCGGGTTTCTACGAGCCGCGCTTCTGCCATTTGATCTACGATATTCTGGCTAAGCACATCAGCATTTTCAGCCTCAATGAGGATGAGCTTCAGGATTACCTCAAGCGAGAGATCGACCTGCTCGATATCGCCGAGATCGAACAGGCGCTGCAGGTCTTGCAGAAACTGATTCCCGTGCCGGTCATTGTGGTGCATACTCGTCACTGGGCACTGGCTTATGGTGAACAAGCGAACCGTTTTGCGGACGCGCTCAAAGCGGGCGTGACGATGGCCACCACACGATTCTGTTATGGGGATGACTTCACCGCAGAAAACTACAGACAGGTAGAGGCGCTGCCGCCAGACGAGGAACATGCGGTGTTTGTCGATGCTGTGAACGCGCGGGCGAATGACAGGTTATGCTGTGTGCCTGTCGCGCACGTCGACCAGTCCAACGCAACGACAGTTGGCCTGGGCGATGCGTTCGTCGGCGGCTTTCTGACGGCCCTGCTGTGAAAGCCGGGTGGGCTACCTGGTTGCTGTCTGGATTCCGGCAAACCGTTTAGCACCCAGGTGGCCGTCACAGGTGTGTGCCTAATCTGATCGCGGCGACGATTCCGCGTTTCCAGACGCCCAAATTGACGTATAATGATTATAATTCAGCTTACGCGCCGGTGGTTGACGCGATAACGCTTTACTTGTCCGGACTCTCTGTGACGGGTCACGACGTGGAACAGACCGATGTCGGCGCTGACTACAGACGACCAGGACAGCCACGCATTTCCCACCAACTGGCAACAGAAACGGTTGCCGATGCTTTCAGGTCGCTTGCGTCCATTTCCTCTTTGGTTCCAGAGACATTCTCAATTCAACACATGCCATCACGGATACCTGGCGGACTTCGCTGGGCAAACCGAACATCCAGACCGGGCAATCCACCGTGTGGTCTGCGGGTCGGTTGCTACCTCACCGATCAGCGGCAGTTGTGATGACTGACAGCAAACGCATGTCTGCCGAGACATGTTATCGCGTTATCCGCACACAACAAGGACATAAGGAATCATGAATCGAATACGCACAGCCTGCCTTATCCTGCTTGGCGTCGTGCTGGTGCTGATGCCTACCGACACCGCAGGTGCGCATGCGCTGATGGCTGAACCGGCCCTGCCGGACAGCCCGTGGTGGCTCGTTCTCCACGATCAGTGTGACGACACCCTGCATTGGATCAGCCCACTTGGGGAACAAACCTCGATTTCGCGCCCCCGTCTGCCCGATGAAGCCGATGCGCCCGCGTGCAGTTCCAGGGCGCTGCACATCTCTCAGAATGGGCGTTACCTGGTTCAGATCGCGCCACTCGTCAACGGGCGAGTGGGGATCGGCTTTTATGACTTGCAGACCGGCACCTGGCTGGACATTCACCAGACTCAACCCGATGAGTTTGCCGTGCTGGGTGGACGCTATTCATCTGATAACAGCCAGCGTATCGCCATCGGTTTCGCCAACGATATGGATGCTTCCAGCGCCTGGCGCGTGATCCTGTTCGACATGACAACAGGTCTGGTGCTGGACACGATACGCAGCGACGGCCCGGAGATCGCCGATTTTGTCGGTGGCGAGTTCCTGGCTGATGCGCGGACCGTTCCCTATGTCACACTGCTGACACCCGCCGATGGCCCCGACGGCACGCAGGTTCACATCCGCCTGGACAGCATGCCCGGCGACACCGCGCCACTGGGCGCGATTGTCTGGTATCTCGACGGCGCGCCGGGTGTGGGTCAGGCGCTGATCAGCGGGCCTTATACTGCTACCGACATGGACATGCTGCCGAATGGGCAGGCGATCTTCGCCTATCAGGACCCTGACTATCCAGTGTTTGAACCACCCCCTGATGGCGATCCACTGATGGTCACAGCAACCAACGCCGTCGGGCTGCTGCTGCCCGCAACCGTCGGTGAGTCGCCGCCACCACAATTGTATTTTGCCGATGGCGCCAGCCTGGTCTATGGCGGTCAGTGGGGGGCGGATGGTCGCATCGTCCTGTTCCGCCGGATGGTAGATGAAGGCTACACCACCTACTGGGTCAGATATGGCACCGCCACGCTGCTGTCGCTGGACCAGCAGGTCGTCCAGGCCATCGGTGTGCCGGATGGATTTGTCTACGCGACGGATGAGAATATCTACTATGTGTCGGAGTCCGTCGGCTCACCAATTGGCCCTATATTTGGCGACCCCATGCTGAACACCGGCGCGGCTTTCGTCTGGGCGTCGCCGTTTGGCAATCCGCCGCTGACGCTGGACACGCCGCAGGGCGCTGAAGCGCCAGCCCCGACGTTGCCCCCACCGGCCTTTGTGACGGCCACACCGGATACAGGCGTGTGCCGGCTGGCAAGCGCCGACGGCAATAACGTCAACGTGCGCTCCGGGCCGGGGACGATCT
>Ga0081527_100558_pt1 | contig 16053 bp, 11 predicted proteins | sample HotLakmasection5_FD_70992 | JGI IMG/M metagenome (GOLD analysis project Ga0081527, IMG submission 70992) | Hypersaline microbial mat communities from Hot Lake, Washington, USA - Section #5 (SPADES assembly) (version 2) | ecosystem: Environmental > Aquatic > Non-marine Saline and Alkaline >... | reverse complement strand
CGCCCGGGCACCGGCCCGGCGCGACAGACGTCCTAGGTGGGAGACGGCCCGGTGCCGTCGTCGGGACCACGAGGAGCGAGTTGCAATGGCCAAGAGGAGCAAGAAGTACCGGGCCGCCCTGGAGCGGATCGAGACCGATCGACTCTACGGCCCCAAGGCGGGCTTCACCCTGCTGAAGGAGATCGACGCCGCCGGTTACGACGCCACGGTGGAGTGCGCCTTCCGGCTCGGGATCGATCCACGCAAGGCCGACCAGATGGTGCGCGGTGCCGTCGCGCTGCCGCACGGCACCGGCAGTGAGGTGACCGTTGCGGTGGTCGCAGCCGGCGAGAAGGCCACCGAGGCGAGCGCCGCCGGTGCCGATCACGTGGGCTCGGACGACCTCGTCGAGCGGCTCGCTGCGGGGGAGCTCATCGACGAGCTGGACGCGATCATCGCCACACCGGACATGATGGGCAAGCTGGGGCGCCTCGGCAAGACGCTCGGCCCTCGGGGCCTGATGCCCAACCCGAAGTCCGGCACCGTGACCATGGACGTCGGCAAGGCGGTCAGCGAGATCAAGGCCGGCCGCGTCGAGTACCGCTCGGACCGCAACGGCAACGTCCATGCGGTCCTCGGCAAGGTGTCGTTCACGATCGAGCAGCTGATCGACAACTACGCCGCGCTGCTGGACGAGATCCTGCGGGCGCGACCGTCGGCAGCCAAGGGCCGCTACGTGCGCACCGTGGCGATCTCCACCTCGATGTCCCCCGCGGTGCCGCTGGACCCGTCTCGCTCGCGCGATCTGCTCGAGGACGACGACGCCTGATCGCCGTCAGTGGCCCGCGCGAGCGGCGCGCGGCCGCCTGCCTCGTTCGTCACGCGCCGAGCAGGGCGCTACCCTTCCACATCCACGAGCCGAAGACCGCCGGATGCCCTTCGGGGCCGAAGGACGTGACCGGTCCGGAGCGCGCCGAGTGCTCCCCGCCACGCATCCCGCGCAGGATCGAACCGCACGGCGACCTCATCACGAGGCCCTCCCGCGTTCGTCCCCCTGCGCCACTGCGCGAGGGGGACGTCGTCGTCTCGGGCCCGCTCGCCACCCGGCGGCGCTCGCCGCAGCAGCCCGATGGAGGTCACACGTGGTACGGCCGGAAAAGCTCGCCAAGGTCGAGGAGGTCCGCACGGATCTCACCGGCGCGGCGGCGACGCTCCTCACCCACTACCGGGGCCTGTCGGTCACCGAGCTCGCCGAGCTGCGGGCGCGCCTGCGTGAGTCGAACGCGGAGATGAAGGTCGTCAAGAACACCCTCACCAAGCGGGCCGCGGAGGCGGCGGGGATCGACGGGCTCGACGCCCTGCTCGAGGGGCCGACGAGCCTGGTGTTCTGTGCCGAGGACCCGGTCGGCCCCGCGAAGGCGCTGAAGGCCTTCGCCAAGGACCATCCGGAGCTCGTCGTCCGCGGCGGCTACCTCGATGGTGAGGTGCTCGGCGGTGAGGCGGCCCTGCAGCTCGCGGACCTCGAGAGCCGCGAGGAGCTGCTCGCCAAGCTCGCCGGGCTGATGCAGGGAGCGCTGGCCGGGACGGCCCGGTTGCTGCAGGCGGCCACGGAGAAGCAGGCCCGGCTGCTGCAGGCGCTGCTCGAGGCCGGCGGTCCCGAGGCCAAGGGCTTCGCGCCGACCGCCCCGGCCACCACCGAGGCCGGGTCCGCACCACCTGCGGATCCCGAACCGGCGGTGACGCCAGCGACCGCCGAGGCGCCGCCCGCGGACGAGGTGGCGGTTCCCGACGAGGCGCCGGCAGCTGCGGAGGCCGTCGTCGCGCCGCCCGCGGACGAGGCGCCCGCGGACGAGGCGCCCGCCGAAGCACCGGCCGCCGACGAGGCGTCTGCCGCCGATGAGGCGCTCGCCGAAGCGGCCACCGACGAGGCGCCGGCCGACGACGAGACCACGACCGAGGCCTGAGCCGAGGTCCCGCACCGCATCGGACCCGTGGGAAAGAGCTCGCAGGTCCACACGACCACCCGGCGCGCAGGGCGTGCCACCAGGAGGAACCACGATGGCGAAGCTGACCACCGACGAGCTCATCGAGCAGTTCAAGGAGCTCACGCTCATGGAGCTGAGCGAGCTCGTCAAGAAGTTCGAGGAGACCTTCGAGGTCACCGCCGCCGCTCCGGTCGCCGTCGCGGCTGCCGGACCGGCCGGCGGTGAGGCCGAGGAGGTCGAGGAGCAGACCGAGTTCGACGTCATGCTCATGAGCGCGGGTGAGAAGAAGATCGGCGTCATCAAGGAGGTCCGCGGCCTCACCAGCCTCGGGCTCAAGGAGGCCAAGGAGCTCGTCGAGAGCGCACCGGCGGCTGTCCTCGAGGGCGTTGCCAAGGACGCGGCCGAGGAGGCCAAGGAGAAGCTCGAAGCCGCCGGTGCGACCGTCGAGCTGAAGTGAGCTCCTCTCCCTCGGGGTGCCGAGGGAGCCGCACGTCGCGCGACGCCGCCCCCGGATCGCCGGGGGCGGTTGACGCGCTCAGCGCACGGTGGGTACGCTTCAGTGCCGCCGTGTGCTCCGCCGTCGTCCCGCTGCTCCCACGTCTCAGCGGAACGCGTCCCATCGAGCGAGGTCGTCGTCATCCGAGCTCTGCTGTGAACCTCTGCGTTCGCACACGGAGTGCCGCGTCGTCGACCACGACCGAGACCAGCGCGTGTCCGTCATCGGCGTGGCGTGTCGCGACGAGTACGTGTCGCGGTCGCACCACCACCCCGTGGGCCGGCCGAGCCGCCCACGTCGCGTCGCGCGCTGCGTGACGACGCATCGCCCTGCGAGTCACAGCGTCGCTGGACTCGTCGAGACCACCATCTGTATCAGGGGAGGTCCCCGTTGGTCGGCACCGCCGTCAACCCGCACTCGAAGCTGGATCAGCGCCTGAGCTTCGCCAGGATCCACGAGGCGCTACCCGTCGAGGAGTTGGACCTGGTCGCGATCCAGAGCCACTCCTTCCACTGGTTGATCGAACAAGGACTGGGTGAGATCTTCGACGAGATCTCCCCGATCGAGGACAGCCAGGGGAAGATGGCGCTCAGCTTCCTCGACCACCGCTTCGACGAGCCGAAGTACTCGGTCGCGGAGTGCAAGGAGAAGGACCTCACCTACGCCGCTCCGCTGTTCGTCACCGCCGAGTTCCTGAACAAGGAGGACGGCACGATCAAGTCCCAGACGGTCTTCATGGGGGACTTCCCCGTGATGAGCGACAAGGGGACCTTCATCATCAACGGCACCGAGCGGGTGGTCGTCTCCCAACTGGTGCGCTCGCCGGGGGTCTACTTCGACACCTCCGTGGACAAGACCACCGGCCGCGACGTCTACGGCTGCAAGGTCATCCCGGCACGTGGCGCCTGGCTGGAGTTCGAGGTCGACAAGCGCGACCTCGTCGCCGTGCGGGTTGACCGCAAGCGCAAGCAGCCGATCAGCGTCTTCTACCGGGCGCTGAAGGCCTTCGCGTACAACGACGCCACCGGTCAGTACGAGCTCGCTCCCGCCGAGGTCCTGCAGACCGAGGTGGACGACGACGAGATCCTGCAGTTCTTCGGCGGCGCCGAGTCGATCGCGCTGACGCTCGAGAAGGACAACACCGGTCGCACGCCGGCTCAGGCGCTCGAGGAGATCTACCGCAAGTTGCGTCCGGGCGAGCCACCGAACGTCGACCAGGCCGGACAGCTGCTGCTCGGCATGTTCTTCGCCGGCAAGAAGTACGACCTCGCGCGGGTCGGTCGGTACAAGATCTCCGGCCTCGAGGACGACGGGCAGGGCCACGTCAAGCACGGCAAGCTCACCGATGAGTTCGAGTCGCTCGGCTTCGGCCGGCGCGACCAGCACGTCCTGACCCGCGAGGACGTCCTGGCCACGATGTCCTACCTCGTCAAGCTGCACGCCGGTGAGGAGGGGTACGACACCGACGACATCGACCACTTCGGCAACCGCCGTCTGCGCTCGGTCGGCGAGCTGATCCAGAACCAGGTGCGCATCGGCCTGTCCCGGATGGAGCGCGTGGTCCGCGAGCGGATGACGACCCAGGACCTCGAGGCCATCACGCCTCAGACCCTGATCAACATCCGACCGGTGGTCTCCGCGATCCGGGAGTTCTTCGGTACCTCGCAGCTGTCGCAGTTCATGGACCAGACCAACCCGCTGGCCGGCCTGACCCACAAGCGCCGCCTGTCGGCGCTCGGTCCGGGCGGCCTGTCCCGGGAGCGTGCCGGGTTCGAGGTCCGCGACGTGCACCCGTCCCACTACGGTCGGATGTGCCCGATCGAGACCCCCGAGGGTCCGAACATCGGCCTGATCGGCTCGCTGGCGACCTACGCCCGCATCAACGAGTACGGCTTCGTCGAGACCCCGTACCGGCGGGTCGTCGATGGCAAGGTCACCGAGGACTTCGAGTACCTGACCGCCGACGAGGAGGACCGCTACGTCGTCGCCCAGGCCAACGCGCCGGTGGACGAGTCGACGGGCGAGTTCGAGAACGCCATGGTGCTGGTACGCGCCAAGGGCGGCGAGGTCCGCGAGGTCCCGCCGGCCAACGTGGACTACATGGACGTCTCGCCCCGCCAGACCGTCTCCATCTCCGCGGCGCTGATCCCGTTCCTCGAGCACGACGACGCCAACCGGGCCCTGATGGGCGCCAACATGCAGCGTCAGGCGGTGCCACTGCTGCGTGCCGAGTCGCCGTTCATCGGCACCGGTATCGAGGCCAAGGCCGCTCGCGACGCCGGCGACGTGATCACGGCGAACAACGCCGGCGTGGTCGTCGAGGTGGCTGCGGACCACGTCGTGGTGCGCACCGACGACGACCAGATCGACCGCTACTACCTCACCAAGTTCCAGCGCTCGAACCAGGGCAGCTGCATCAACCAGCGTCCCCTGGTCACCGAAGGCGATCGTCTGGAGGTCGGCGACCCGATCGCCGACGGCCCCTCCACCCATGACGGCGAGCTCGCGCTCGGGCGGAACCTGTTGGTCGGGTTCATGTCCTGGGAGGGCTACAACTTCGAGGACGCGATCATCCTGTCGGAGCGGCTGGTCCGCGAGGACGTGCTCACCTCGATCCACATCGAGAAGCTGGAGGTCGACGCCCGCGAGACCAAGCTCGGGCCGGAGGAGATCACCCGCGACATCCCCAACGTGTCCGAGGAGGTGCTCGCCAACCTCGACGAGGAGGGCATCATCCGGATCGGGGCGGAGGTCCAGCCCGGCGACATCCTCGTGGGCAAGGTCACGCCGAAGGGCGAGACCGAGCTGACCCCCGAGGAGCGGCTGCTGCGTGCGATCTTCGGTGAGAAGGCCCGCGAGGTGCGTGACACCTCGCTGAAGGTCCCGCACGGCGACCGTGGCATCGTGATCGGCGTCCAGCGGTTCAGCCGCGCCGACGGCGACGAGCTGTCCCCGGGCGTCAACGACATGGTGCGGATCTACATCGCCAAGAAGTCGAAGATCTCCGAGGGTGACAAGCTCGCCGGACGCCACGGCAACAAGGGCGTCATCTCCAAGATCCTGCCGGTGGAGGACATGCCCTTCCTGGAGGACGGCACGCCGCTGGACATCGTGCTCAACCCGCTGGGTGTGCCGTCCCGGATGAACGTCGGCCAGGTGCTCGAGACCCACCTCGGGTGGGCGGCTGCGAACGGCTGGCACTTCGAGACCGCGCCTGAGTGGTTCTCCGAGATCGGCTGGTCCGAGGAGCACGCCGACATGGAGGGCCCGGTTCGCTTCGCGACACCGGTCTTCGACGGCGCCAGCGAGGCCGAGCTCATCGACCTGCTGGAGAACTCCCGCCCGACCGACGACGGCATCCGCCTGGTCGGCACCGACGGGAAGGCCACGCTGTTCGAGGGCCGGACCGGTCAGCCGCTCGATGCCCAGGTGACGGTCGGCTACATGTACATCCTGAAGCTGCACCACCTCGTCGACGACAAGATCCACGCCCGCTCGACCGGCCCGTACTCGATGATCACCCAGCAGCCGCTGGGCGGGAAGGCGCAGTTCGGTGGGCAGCGTTTCGGCGAGATGGAGGTCTGGGCGCTGGAGGCCTACGGCGCCGCCTACGCGCTGCAGGAGCTGCTGACGATCAAGTCCGACGACACCCTGGGCCGCGTCAAGGTCTACGAGGCGATCGTCAAGGGCGACAACATCCCCGAGCCGGGCATCCCCGAGTCCTTCAAGGTGCTGGTCAAGGAGATGCAGGCGCTCAGCCTGAACGTCGAGGTGCTCGGCTCGAGCGGCGAGCAGATCGAGCTGCGCGAGTCCGAGGACGACGCCTTCCGTGCCGCCGAGGCACTGGGGATCGACCTGTCCCGGCCCGAGCGTCCGACCGCTGACGGGTAGTGCGCACACCGCTGCGGGGCCGCTGGCGCCGCCCGGATCCTCCGGCGAGAGATGGTCGGACCGGACGGCGCCAGCGCCCGCGCAGCTCCACCCCCTTCGAGTCCGTCGGACCGGGGGAGTGGGTTCTCGAATCCTGTAGCGCGGCCGATGGTCGCACCCCCGCACAGCCGGTGAGTCACCGGGCGGGACGATGAAGTAGGGAGGACGTCCCACATGCTGGACGTGAACCACTTCGATCAGCTGAAGATCACGCTCGCGGAGGCCTACCAGATCCGCATGTGGTCCAACGGCGAGGTCAAGAAGCCGGAGACCATCAACTACCGCACGCTCAAGCCCGAGAAGGACGGCCTCTTCTGCGAGAAGATCTTCGGCCCCACCCGGGACTGGGAGTGCTACTGCGGCAAGTACAAGCGGGTGCGCTTCAAAGGCATCATCTGCGAGCGCTGCGGCGTCGAGGTCACCCGCGCGAAGGTCCGGCGTGAACGCATGGGCCACATCGAGCTGGCCGCCCCGGTCACCCACATCTGGTACCTCAAGGGCGTGCCGTCACGGCTCGGCTATCTGCTCGACATGAGCCCGAAGGACCTCGAGAAGGTCATCTACTTCGCCGCCTACGTCATCACCTCGGTGGACGAGGACGCCCGCCACAACGCCCTGCCCGAGCTCGAGCAGGAGATCGAGGCGGAGAAGCAGGAGATCGAGGCGCAGCTCGAGATCGACCGGCAGGAGCTGCTGCAGCAGCTGGAGGCCACCCTGGCCGAGCTGGAGGCCGAGGGCGCCAAGCCCGACGTGGTCAAGAAGGAACGCAAGGAGATCGAGAAGCAGCTCAAGACCGTCTCCGTACGGGCCAACAACGAGCTGGAGCACCTCGACAAGGTCCTGGCGACCTTCAAGAAGCTCGCTCCCAAGCAGCTCATCCAGGAGGAGCTGGTCTACCGCGACATGCGCGACCGCTTCGGCGAGCACTTCTCCGGCGGTATGGGCGCCGAGGCCGTGCGTGATCTGCTCGATGGTCTCGACCTCGAGACGGAGTCGGCCGAGCTGCGGGCGGCGATCACCGACGCCAAGGGCCAGAAGAAGCAGCGTGCCACGAAGCGGCTGAAGGTCGTCGAGGCTCTGCGCACGACCAACAACCGTCCCGGCGCGATGGTCCTGGAGGCGATCCCCGTGATCCCGCCGGACCTGCGCCCGATGGTGCAGCTGGACGGCGGCCGCTTCGCCACCTCCGATCTCAACGATCTGTACCGACGCGTGATCAACCGCAACAACCGCCTCAAGCGGCTGCTCGACCTCGGTGCGCCCGAGATCATCGTCAACAACGAGAAGCGGATGCTGCAGGAGGCCGTCGACGCGTTGTTCGACAACGGTCGTCGTGGTCGGCCGGTCACGGGGCCGGGCAACCGGCCGCTCAAGTCGCTGTCCGACATGCTCAAGGGCAAGCAGGGCCGTTTCCGGCAGAACCTGCTCGGCAAGCGGGTCGACTACTCGGGCCGCTCGGTCATCGTGGTCGGGCCGCAGCTCAGGATGCATCAGTGCGGCCTGCCCAAGCAGATGGCGCTGGAGCTGTTCAAGCCGTTCGTGATGAAGCGGCTCGTCGACCTCAACTACGCCCAGAACATCAAGTCCGCCAAGCGGATGGTGGAGCGGCAGCGCTCCCAGGTCTGGGACGTGCTCGAGGAGGTCATCCAGGACCACCCCGTCCTGCTGAACCGCGCCCCCACCCTGCACCGTCTCGGCATCCAGGCCTTCATGCCCACGCTGGTCGAGGGCAAGGCGATCCAGCTGCACCCGCTCGTCTGCACCGCCTTCAACGCGGATTTCGACGGCGACCAGATGGCCGTGCACCTGCCGCTGTCCGCCGAGGCGCAGGCGGAGGCGCGGCTGCTGATGCTGGCGCCGCACAACATCCTGTCCCCGGCGACGGGCCGTCCGATCGCCTCGCCGACCCAGGACATGGTGCTCGGCATCTACTGGCTGACCTACGCCGGCGAGGACACCTCGCAGGACCGGGACGTCACGGGGCTGGGCATCTACGCCTCCGTCGGCGAGCTGGAACGCGCCATCGACGCCGGTCACCTGCACGTCCAGGAGCCGGTCGTGCTGCGCCTGCCCGCCGGCAAGCAGCTCGATCCGGCCGAGCGACCGGCCGAGTGGCGGGAGCAGGACGACGAGGCGTGGGAGGAGTACCGAGCGACGGGTGTGCGCCACCGCGTCGTCACCACCGCCGGCCGCGCCGTGTTCAACGAGGCGCTGCCGCTGGACTACCCCTACGTCAACGAGGTCGTCACCAAGAAGGCGGCGGGCGACATCGTGAACCGTTGCGCCGATCTCTTCCCGCGCTGGCAGGTCATCGAGGTCCTCGACGCCATCAAGGACCTCGGCTACGCCAACGCCACCCGCGCCGGCATCACCGTCGCGATCTCGGACGTGGAGACCCCCGACCTCAAGGCCGAGGTCCTCACGAGCTCCGAGGCGCGGGCGGAGAAGATCGAGAAGCAGTTCACCCGCGGGGTCATCACCGACTCCGAGCGGCGCCAGGAGCTGATCGAGATCTGGACCGAGGCCACCTCCAAGGTCGCGGACGCGATGGAGGCGAACTTCTCCACCACCAACCCCTTCTTCGTGATGGCCAACTCCGGTGCCCGGGGGAACATGACCCAGCTCCGGCAGATCGCCGCCATGCGTGGGCTGGTGGCGAACCCGAAGGGTGAGATCATCCCGCGGCCGATCAAGTCCAACTTCCGTGAGGGCCTGTCGGTCCTGGAGTACTTCATCTCCACCCACGGAGCCCGCAAGGGCCTGGCCGACACCGCGCTGCGTACGGCCGACTCCGGCTACCTGACGCGGCGTCTGGTCGACGTCAGCCAGGATCTGATCATCCGCGAGGACGACTGTGGGACCACCCGCGGTGTCGAGGCCACGGTCGGCGAGCACGACTCACAGACCCTGTACGGACGGGTCCTCGCCCAGGACGTGCGGTACCCGGGCTCCAGCGAGGTGCTGGTCGCCGCGGGCACGCTGCTCGTCGACACCGAGATCCGGCGTCTACGGGCCGCGCTGCTCCACGGGATCCATCCGGAGACGGGGGAGGCCCTGGACACGGTGGCCACCGACGCCGACCGGGTGGTGCGGGTGCGCTCGGTGCTGGCCTGCGGGACCGAGATCGGGGTCTGCCGTGCCTGCTACGGCGAACTGCTGGCCAACGGTGCCATGGTCGACATGGGTGAGGCGGTCGGCATCGTGGCCGCGCAGTCCATCGGTGAGCCCGGCACGCAGCTGACCATGCGTACCTTCCACACCGGTGGTGTCGCCTCCGCCGAGGACATCACCCAGGGGCTGCCCCGCGTGGTCGAGCTGTTCGAGGCCCGCAGCCCCCGGGGCAAGGCTGAGATCGCCCAGATCGCCGGTCGTGTGTCGATCGAGGACCACGACGGCGGCGGCCGCACGCTGACGATCCACGGAGCGCGCGACCAGGTCGACGAGCATGAGCTGCCACGCGGGGCCCGCCTCTTCCGCTCGGACGACGGCTCGGTCGACATCGCCGACGGCGTCCAGGTCGAGGTCGGCCAGCAGCTGACCGTCGGTGCGATCGATCCACACGAGCTGCTCGAGGTCCTCGGGGTCCGCACGGCGCAGCTGCACCTGGTCAAGGAGGTGCAGGACGTCTACCGCTCGCAGGGTGTGCCGATCCACGACAAGCACGTGGAGCTGATCGTGCGGCAGATGTTCCGCCGGGTCAGCGTCGTGGACGCGGGGGACACCAGCTTCCTACCCGGCGACACGATCGACCGGGTGCGGTTCAACCGTGCCAACGACGCGATCCTCGCCGAGGGCGGGCAGCCGGCCGCGGCTCGCCCGCTGCTCATGGGCATCACCAAGGCCTCGCTCGCCACCGACTCGTGGTTGTCGGCAGCCTCCTTCCAGGAGACCACCCGGGTCCTGACCGAAGCGGCGCTCGAGTCCGCGTCCGACCCGCTGGTGGGCTTGAAGGAGAACGTCATCATCGGGAAGCTCATCCCTGCCGGTACGGGGATCGAGCGCTACCGCTCGATCGAGGTCGGTCACACCGAGGTGCCGGAGCAGGCGCTACCGGCCGACATCGCCGAGTTCCTGGCATCGACCGAATCCTACGAGGGCGACGGGTCCTGGGGCTTCGACGGGGGGTGGGGCTACGACGACTTCCCGGGTGACGCCGGTGGCCGCTGAGCTGCGGCCGACCATCCTGCCCTGACCACTAGGAGAGGGCCCTGCCGGACGGCAGGGCCCTCTCCTCGTGGCTCCCCACTGCTCGAGCTGCGAGCGTGGCGCCCTCGCTGTCTGACTCAGAGGTCCTCGTCCTCGAGCAGGTCCTCCTCGCCGACGTCGTTCTCCATCTCGCCCCCGTTGTCCTCGACCTCGCAGGCCGCTGCGCCGAGCGCGAGCGCGGCCGCGCCTGAGAGCAGGGTCATCCGGGCAGTGAGCGTACGCTTCATGGCTGAGCTCCTGGTGGTCCGGGTCATGCGCACGATCCGTGCGCGGGTGTCATGACAGTGTGTGCCGCAGGTCGCGCGGGTGCCCCTGGCCATCGGGTCACGTGCGGCGTCGAACGGTCACCGGTCAGGGGACCGCACCGACATCGTGTGCCTCGCACCGACGTCGTGCGCCCGGGATCGGGGGCGAAGGGGCTGCAGCCCGACGGTCGCGCAGCGCACGCGCCACGTCACGCGGGCACCCCGGTTGACACCCCTCGCGCCGGGTCGGTACCGTTCGATCTCACGCCGCGACCCGGTGGGTCGCGGTGTGCCACGTCCGGGCGCTTTGTGATGAGCCCGACACCCCACGGGGTGCAGGCGGCTCGCCCGGACCCCACCGCCAGGAGCGGAACGCCCGACCCCGTGGGTCGGACCGTCCCCCTGCCGAGCCCACTCACCTCGAGCGACTGCGCACCGACGCCCCTCGGCGCACGGCAGCGCGATGACCGAGGCGGGTGGTGACCACCCCGACCCCACGACCGACCGCGAGCTGGTCTCGCGCACGGTCGCCGCCCATGACGCGACGACCGTGCCAACAGACGGAGAACGCCAGGCATGCCCACCATCCAGCAGCTGGTGCGCAAGGGCCGCCAGGACAAGGCGAAGAAGAACAAGACCCTCGCGCTCAAGGGATCCCCGCAGCGCCGAGGGGTCTGCACACGTGTCTATACGACCACCCCGAAGAAGCCGAACTCGGCGCTGCGGAAGGTCTGTCGCGTGCGCCTGACCTCGGGGATCGAGGTCACCGCCTACATCCCCGGCGAGGGCCACAACCTGCAGGAGCACTCCATCGTGCTCGTGCGCGGCGGCCGTGTGAAGGACCTGCCCGGTGTCCGCTACAAGGTGATCCGTGGTGCCCTGGACGCCGCCCCGGTGCGCGACCGCAAGCAGTCGCGGTCCCGCTACGGCGTGAAGAAGGAGGGCTGAGATGCCGCGCAAGGGTTCCCCAGGACGTCGTCGCACCCCGGCCGACGCCAAGTACGGCTCGACGCTGGTCACGCAGCTGACCAACCGAGTGATGGTGGACGGCAAGCGCTCGACCGCCGAGGCGATCGTCTACGACGCGCTCGCCAACATCGGCTCTCGTACCCAGGGCGGCGACCCCATCAGCGTCCTCAAGCGTGCGGTCGACAACGTGAAGCCGCAGCTCGAGGTCAAGTCCCGCCGCGTTGGTGGTGCGACCTACCAGGTCCCCATCGAGGTCCGTCCGTCCCGCTCGACCACCCTGGCGCTGCGCTGGATCGTGGGCTACGCCCGCATCCGTCGCGAGCACACGATGGGGGAGCGGCTCGCCGGCGAGCTGCTCGACGCCTCCAACGGTGTGGGCGCCGCGGTCAAGCGCCGCGAGGACACACACAAGATGGCCGAGGCCAACCGAGCCTTCGCGCACTACCGCTGGTGATGGCCGGGCCGGTGGCTCCCGCTCCCCGCTGACCGCCCCCGCCCAGCCACCAGACCCCACCACGAGCCGTCATCCCGAGCGAGCACCCAGCGGGTGACGGGACTCCCCACCCGACGGCGCCCGCCGGTGGGACACCACGACCACTGCAACGCCCGCAGGGCGACGACCCCCCGCAGCGCCCGAAGGGCGACGACCACCGCAGCGCCCGAAGAGGCGATGCACCCGACCAGGAAGCGACGACGATGGCCCTCAAGCGGACCGTGCCGCTGGACAAGCTCCGCAACATCGGGATCATGGCCCACATCGACGCGGGCAAGACGACGACGACGGAGCGCATCCTCTACTACACCGGGCGCACCTACAAGATCGGTGAGGTGCACGACGGTGCTGCCACCATGGACTGGATGGAGCAAGAGCAGGAGCGCGGCATCACCATCACCTCGGCCGCCACCACGACGAAGTGGGGCGACCACACCATCAACATCATCGACACCCCCGGACACGTCGACTTCACCATCGAGGTCGAGCGCTCCCTGCGGGTGCTCGACGGCGCCGTGGCGGTCTTCGACGGCGTCGCCGGCGTCGAGCCGCAGTCCGAGACGGTGTGGCGCCAGGCCGACAAGTACGGCGTGCCCCGCATCTGCTTCGTCAACAAGCTCGACCGCACGGGCGCCTCGTTCGACTACTCCTTCGACTCGATCCGTGAGCGCCTGACGGCCGACGCCGTCCGGGTACAGCTGCCGATCGGACTCGAGGCCTCGCTGGAGGGCGTCGTCGACCTGGTCGAGATGCGGGCCGTGGTGTGGAAGGGCGATGACCTCGGCGCTTCCTTCGAGGTGCTCGAGGTCCCGGCCGAGCTCAAGGGCGACGCCGAGCTCTACCGCGCGGAGCTGATGGAGAAGGTCGCCGAGACCGACGAGGACCTCCTCGAGCTCTACTTCGACGAGGGCGAGCTGCCGGTCGACAAGCTGAAGGCCGGTCTGCGTCACGCCACCATCACCAACCAGCTCGTGCCGGTGTTCTGTGGCTCCGCCTTCAAGAACAAGGGCGTCCAGACCCTCCTGGACGGCGTCGTCGACTACCTGCCCTCACCGCTCGAGGTCCCGCCGATGAACGGCAAGGACCCCAAGAGCGGTGAACCGGCGACCCGTGCCCCTCGCGACGACGAGCCCTTCTCGGGGCTGGCCTTCAAGGTCATGACCGATCCCTACGTCGGCACCCTGACCTTCACCCGTGTGTACTCGGGGACCCTCGAAGCCGGTTCGCACGTCGTGAACGTCACCAAGGACGCCAAGCAGCGCGTGGGCCGCATCCTGCAGATGCACGCCAACTCTCGCGAGGAGATGGCCGGGTGCATGACCGGCGACATCGTCGCCCTCGTGGGGCTGAAGGACACCTCGACCGGTGACACGATCACCACGCAGGAGGCGCCGATCCTGCTCGAGTCGATGGAGTTCCCGGCGCCGGTGATCCAGATCGCCATCGAGCCCAAGACCAAGACCGATCAGGAGAAGCTCTCCACCGCCCTGCAGAAGCTGGCGGAGGAGGACCCGTCGTTCCGCGTCCACACCGACGAGGAGACCGGGCAGACGCTGATCGGTGGCCAGGGAGAGCTCCACCTCGAGATCATCGTCGATCGCCTCCTGCGGGAGTTCAAGGTCGACGCCAACGTGGGGCGTCCGCAGGTCGCCTACCGCGAGATGGTCAAGCGCAAGATCGAGAAGTTCGACAAGAAGTTCGCCCGCCAGACCGGTGGTCGCGGCCAGTACGGCCACGTCGTCATCGACGTCGAGCCGCTGACCGACGAGCTCAAGGCCGAGCTCGAGCTCGAGGCAGACGAGCACTACTACTTCGACAACAAGATCGTCGGTGGGTCCATCCCGAAGGAGTACATCCCGTCGGTGGACCAGGGCATCCGCGAGGCCATGGAGTCCGGCGTGCTCGCCGGCTACCCGATGGTCGACATCAAGGTGACCCTGACCGACGGCAGCTACCACGAGGTCGACTCCTCGGAGATGGCCTTCAAGATCGCCGGCTCCATGGCGATCAAGGAAGCTGCCGCCAAGGCCGGCATCCAGCTGCTCGAGCCCGTGATGGACGTCGAGGTGGTCACCCCCGATGACTACATGGGTGACGTCATGGGCGACCTGTCCGGTCGCCGTGGTCTGATCCAGGGATCCGAGCCCCGTGGTAACGCCACCGTCATCAAGGCGCGCGTGCCGTTGTCGGAGATGTTCGGCTACTCGACCGACCTGCGCTCCGCCACCCAGGGGCGCGCCAGCTACACCATGCAGTTCGGCTCCTACGAGCCGGCTCCCGCCTCCATCCAGGAGGAGATCGTCGCCAAGTCGCGCGGCGAGTGACGACGACCAGCACCTGACACGATCCGTCGCCAACGCGCGACCGACCAGCGAGGAGGGCCACGATGGCCAAGGAGAAGTTCGAGCGGACGAAGCCGCACATGAACATCGGGACGATCGGTCACGTTGATCATGGGAAGACGACGTTGACGGCGGCGATCACGAGCGTGTTGCACAAGGCGAATCCGAATGTGCAGTCGATGGCGTTCGATGCGATCGATAAGGCGCCGGAGGAGCGTGAGCGGGGGATCACGATCAATGTGTCGCATGTGGAGTATGAGACGGATGCGCGGCATTACGCGCATGTGGATGCGCCGGGGCATGCGGATTATGTGAAGAACATGATCACGGGTGCGGCGCAGATGGATGGGGCGATCTTGGTGGTGAGTGCGGCGGATGGTCCGATGCCGCAGACGCGTGAGCATGTGTTGTTGGCGCGGCAGGTGGGGGTGCCGCGGTTGATCGTGGCGTTGAACAAGGTCGACATGGTCGATGATGAGGAGTTGTTGGAGCTGGTGGAGATGGAGGTGCGTGAGCTGTTGGATGCGTACGACTTCCCTGGTGATGACACTCCGGTGGTGCAGGTGTCGGCGTTGAAGGCGTTGGAGGGGGATGAGGCGGCTGAGGCGCAGGTGATGGAGTTGATGGCGGCGGTGGATGAGTTCTTCGTCGAGCCGGAGCGGGCGTTGGACAAGCCGTTCATCATGCCGATCGAGGATGTGTTCTCGATCACGGGTCGTGGGACGGTGGTCACGGGTCGGATCGAGGGTGGTCGGGTGCATGTGGGTGACACGGTGGAGGTCGTGGGGTTGACGGATACGTCCTCGACGACGGTGACGGGGGTGGAGATGTTCCGCAAGCTGTTGGATGAGGGGCAGGCGGGCGACAATGTGGGGGTGTTGTTGCGGGGGACGAAGAAGGAGGAGGTGGAGCGGGGGCAGGTGTTGGCGGCGCCGGGGTCGATCACGCCGCATACCCGGTTCGAGGCGCAGGTGTATGTGTTGTCGAAGGAGGAGGGTGGTCGTCACACGCCGTTCTTCAACAACTATCGGCCGCAGTTCTACTTCCGGACCACGGATGTGACGGGTGCGGTGGAGTTGCCGGAGGGGGTGGAGATGGTGATGCCGGGTGACAACACGGAGATGACGGTGGAGTTGATCCAGCCGATCGCGATGGATGAGGGGTTGAAGTTCGCGATCCGTGAGGGTGGTCGCACGGTGGGTGCTGGTCGGGTCACCAAGATCATCGCCTGAGTGTCCGCTGCTGTTGGCGGTGGTGCGTCCGCGGTTCCAGACCGCAGGGATGGTCACCTTGGCCGCACCACCGCCCCCAGCCCTCCCACCACCACCAGCCCAGCACCCGCACCGCCCCACCCCCGCAGCCGTCCATCGGTTCGGGCCCCGGACAGACACGACCAGGAGCGCTCGCG
>Ga0081527_100555_pt1 | contig 16100 bp, 12 predicted proteins | sample HotLakmasection5_FD_70992 | JGI IMG/M metagenome (GOLD analysis project Ga0081527, IMG submission 70992) | Hypersaline microbial mat communities from Hot Lake, Washington, USA - Section #5 (SPADES assembly) (version 2) | ecosystem: Environmental > Aquatic > Non-marine Saline and Alkaline >... | reverse complement strand
GCTAAGGACAAGAAGCGTGGGAAGCAGTTCGCGAAGCTGATCCGCGCCATCGAGTCGGCCGCGCGCGAGGCCGGCACCGCGGACCCGGAGATGAGCCCCTCGCTCGGGCTGGCGGTCCAGAAGGCCAAGGACGCCGACGTCCCCAAGGACAACATCGAACGGGCCGCCAAGCGCGGAGCGGGCGAGCTCGACGGCGCCGCCGCCTACGAGACGGCGACCTACGAGGGGTACGCCCCCGGCGGGGTCGCGGTGCTCGTCGACGTGCTGACCGACAACCGCAACCGCACCGCTTCGGACGTGCGCAGCGCCTTCACCCGCGCCGGCGGCAACCTGGCCGAGCCCGGCAGCGTGTCCTTCCTGTTCACCCGTCGCGGACAGGTGGTCGTCGACGCCGCCGGGACCGACGAGGACGAGCTGCTGCTGGCCGGGATGGACGCCGGCATGGAGGACCTCGAGGACGAGGGCGAGACGTTCACCGCCTGGTGCGACCCCTCCGACATCGTGACGCTGCGCACGGCGCTCGAGGAGGCCGGCCACCGGGTCCTCGAGGCGGGCTCGACCATGGTCCCCGCCACCACCGTCCCGATCACCGACAAGGGTGAGGCCTCGAAGGTGCTGCGGCTGCTGGAGGCCCTCGACGACAACGACGACGTGCAGGACGTGTACGCCAACCTCGACATCGACCCCGACCTCCTGGCTGCACTCGAGGCGTAGGACGGCGGGCCCGGCCGCCCCGTGAGCCGGTCACGCCGCGCGGTGGACCCTCCCACGCTGGGACCGGCCCGGCTGGTAGGGTGGCGAACGTCTGTTCGTCGCCTGGCGGTCCGCAGGTGCCCCGATCCGCCGCCGGCCGTCGCACCTGGAGGTCCTGTGGGAACAGCGATGCTGGTCCTCGGTGTCGACCCCGGCCTGACGCGCTGCGGCCTGGGGCTGGTCGCCGGTCCCGCCGACCGGCCCGCCGTCACGCTGCAGGCCTGCGTCCGCACCGGCCCCGAGCTCGCCCTGGAGCAGCGCCTGCTGCGGGTGCACGACGCCATCCTCGAGGTCATCGACACCCACCAGCCGGACGCGGTCGCGGTGGAGCAGGTGCTGTTCTCCAGCAACGTGCGAACGGCCATGGCGACCGGCCAGGCGGCCGGCGCCGCGCTGCTGGCCGCCGCCCGGGCCGGGATCCCGGTCACCGCCTACAGCCCGAGCGACGTGAAGCTCACCGTCGCCGGCGCCGGGGACGCCGACAAGGACGCCGTCGCCCGACTGGTCACCGCCCAGCTCGGTCTCGCGCGTGCCCCGCGGCCGGCGGACGTGGCCGACGCCCTGGCCATCGCCCTGACCCACCTGGCCCGGACCCGGATCGCCGCCCTGACCGCCGACACGCCGGCCGCCTCGACCGTCGCCGCCGCGCAGGCGGAGGCGGGCCGGGCCGAGCGCGGCGGCTGGGAGGCGCACCTGGCGACCCGCGGGCTGCTCCCGGGCGCCGGGGCGGGCACGAGCGCCGACCGCCCGTCGCCGGTCAGCACCCCGACCCGGAGGCGCAGGTGATCGCCCGGCTGACCGGCACGGTCCTGGACCGCGCGGCGACCACGGTGGTCGTGGACGTGCACGGCGTCGGCTACCTCGTCCACGTCACGCCGGGGGCGCAGGTGCCGCCCCGCGGCCAGGAGGTCACGCTGCACACCTCGCTGCAGGTGCGTGAGGACTCGATGACGCTGTACGGGTTCACGACCGCGGCCGAGCTGGCCGCCTTCGAGCTGCTGCTGACCTCCTCCGGTGTGGGCCCGAAGCTGGCGCTGGCCGCGCTCGGGACCCACCGTCCCGAGGTCCTGCACACCGCCATCGCGACCGGTGACGAGGCGACGCTGACCACCATCCCCGGCGTCGGCCGCAAGGTCGCCCAGCGCCTGGTGCTGGAGCTCAAGGACAAGGTCGGGGTCGCCACGGTCACCCCACCCGGCGTGGTCGACGGCCCCGCGGCGCCGGCGGCCGCCGGCGTGCTCGGGGAGGTCCGGGACGCCCTTGCGGCGCTCGGCTACTCCGCGGCCGAGAGCACCGCGGCCCTGGAGGCCGTCGCCGGGAGCGACAGCTCCGAGGACAGCGCCGAGCTGCTGCGCGCCGCGCTACGCCACCTCGGCAGCGCCCGGGCGGTGTCGTCGTGACCGATGACGGCCGTGACGGTGACGTGCTGGGCTCGGTCGCGCTGCCGGGCGAGGACGGCTGGGACGCGAGTCTGCGGCCGGCCCGGCTGGCGGAGTTCATCGGCCAGGACCGGGTGCGCCGTCAGCTCGAGCTGGTGCTGGCCGGTGCCCGACAGCGGGGACAGGCCGCCGACCACGTGCTGCTGTCGGGCGCACCGGGGCTCGGCAAGACCACCCTCGCGGCGATCGTCGCCGCCGAGGTCGGTGCCAGCTTCCGGGCGACGTCCGGTCCGGCCATCGAACGGCCCGGTGACCTCGCGGCCATCCTCACCGGGCTCGAACCCGGCGACGTGCTGTTCCTCGACGAGGTCCACCGCCTGCCCCGGACGGTCGAGGAGGTCCTCTATCCGGCCATGGAGGACTACCAGCTCGACATCGTGATCGGCAAGGGTCCGGGGGCCCGCTCGATCCGGCTCGACCTGCCGCGATTCACGCTGGTCGGCGCCACCACCCGGACGGGGCTGATCTCCTCGCCCCTGCGCGATCGCTTCGGCTTCTCCGCCCACCTCGAGCACTACGAGGTGGGCGAGCTCGAGCGGATCGTGGTCCGCTCGGCCGGGCTGCTCTCGGTCCCGGTCTCCGCGGAGGCGGCGATGGAGATCGCGAGCCGCTCGCGCGGCACGCCGCGGATCGCCAACCGGCTCCTGCGCCGCGTCCGCGACGTCGCCGAGGTGGAGGGCGACGGACGGGTGGACCTCGCCCTCGCGCGGCATGCGCTGGAGCTGTTCGACGTCGACGAGCTGGGTCTGGACCGTCTCGACCGCCGGGTGCTGGAGGCGCTGGTCGACCGGTTCGGTGGGGGCCCGGTGGGGCTGACGACGCTGGCGACGGCCGTGACCGAGGAGCCGGACACGCTCGAGGACGCGGTCGAGCCGTTCCTGCTGCGCTGCGGCCTGCTCCAGCGCACACCACGGGGCCGGATCGCGACCACGGGCGCCTACGCCCACCTCGGGCGGCCGGCCCCGGCACCGGGCGCGGCGTTCGACGCTCGCCGTCCCGGGGCGGTCCCGCTGTTCGACCCCGACGACACCCCGCCGCAGCACTGAGGTCGTGCGGTCGCCGCCGGGCGGCGACCGCCACCGCCGACCGCCGGTAGCGTCCCGGGTGCCCGTGGCCGCTGCCACCGCCCCGTCCTGCGGCCCGCAGGAGGCGCGGTGCACCTCGAGCTCGGCATCGACCCCCTGATCCTGCTCGCCTCGGGGCTGCTGCTGGGTGCGGTGCTGACCGCGGCGCTGGCTGCCACCCCCGGCAGCCGGTTCCGGATCCCCGGTGCCCTGCTGTTCCTGGTCATCGGGATGGTGGTCGGCGACGATGGGCTGGGGCTCGTCTCGCTCGCCGACACCTCCCTGGTCCGCGACCTCGGCATCCTGGCGCTGCTGGTCATCCTGTTCGAGGGCGGGCTCACCACCAAGACCACGGACCTGCGGCTGGCGGCCGTCCCGGGCCTGGCACTGTCGACGATCGGGGTCCTGCTCACCGCCGGGCTGACCGGTCTGGGGACCTGGCTGCTGCTCGGACTCGACCTGCCGACCGCCCTGCTGGTCGGTGCGGTGGTGGCGTCGACCGATGCGGCGGCGGTCTTCTCCATGATGCGCACCACGCCGTTGCCGCGCCGGGTGTCGGCCCTGCTGCGGATCGAGTCCGGCGCCAACGATCCGATCGCGGTGATGCTGACCGTGGGTCTGCTGACGACCTACACCGACGAGCCGGCGGGGCCGCTCGACTGGCTGCGGTTCGCGGTCGTCCAGCTCGGCGGGGGGGCGCTGGTCGGCCTGCTGGTCGGTGCGGCCGGGGTGTGGCTGCTGCGGCGGGTGAACCTCGGTGTGCTCGGGCTCTACCCGGTCCTGGCCGCGGCCATCGCGGGCGTGGCCTACGGGTCCGCGGCGCTGCTCGGCGCCTCCGGGTTCGTGGCGGTCTACCTCGCCGGTTTCCTGATCGGGGGCTTCGTCCCTCGCCAGCGCCGGGCCATCCTCGGGTTCCACGAGGCCGTGGCCAACGGGGCGGAGATCGGGCTGTTCCTGCTGCTCGGGCTGCTCGTCTTCCCCTCCCGGCTGCCCGCCGTGCTGGCGCCGGCCCTGCTCGTGGCCGCCGTCCTGATCCTCATCGCCCGGCCCGCCGCGGTATGGCTGTGCACGGTCCGCACCGGGATGCGCTGGCGGGAGCGGACCGTCGTCAGCTGGGCCGGACTGCGTGGCGCCGTCCCGATCGTGCTGGCGACCTTCCCCCTCACCGAGGGCGTACCGGGGTCGGCGGCGCTGTTCGACGTCGTGTTCTTCGTGGTGCTCGTCTCGGTGCTCCTGCAGGGCACGACCCTGCTGCCCCTCGTGCGGCGCCTCGGGCTGGAGGATCAGCGTCCCGCCTGGGCACCGGTGGCCGAGGCGCTGCCGCTCGACGACGTCGACATCGACCTCATCGAGCTCCACGTCACCGGGGAGCTGGCCATCGCCGGCCGGCAGCTGAAGGAGATCGGTCCTCCGGCCGACGGTCGGGTGGTGGCGGTGGTGCGCGAGGACCGGATGCTGGTGCCGAGCGGCGAGACCCGGCTCCTGGACGGCGACGTGCTGCTGCTGACGTGCGTGCGGGAGGACGACCGTGACGTGGCGGCGCTCGTGACGGCCTGGGCCCGCGGCGAGGAGGGTGAGCGGACGCGTGGCGCCCGCAGGAGCGACGGGTAGGATGCGGGGGACACCGCCCGCCTCAGGCGGGCGTCGTCGCGTCCGGCGCCGAGGCGCACCTCGTGCCGGTAGCGGCCGGCCGTTGCCCCAGGGTGGCCATGCGGGCGGACGCGGCGGGTACGCCACCCGGATCCACGTGGTCCGCGACGGAGGATGAGACGTGGAAGAGCTCACGGGCCTGCTGCTGCCCATCGCGTTCCTGGCCGCGCTGTACCTCCTGCTCATCCGCCCGCAGCAGAAGCGGCGCAAGGAGCAGGAGCACATGGTGCGCACGCTGGAGGTCGGCGACGACGTGGTCACCATCGGCGGGCTGCACGGCCGGGTGGTGGCGCTGACCGACACGAGCATGGACATCGCGGTCGACGCCGACGAGGACGTCATCGTGCGCTTCGAGCGCTCGGCGCTGGGGCGCATCGTCCGGAACGAGCCCGCTGACAGCGACGACGCCGACGAGGCCACGAGCGACAGCGAGGACGACGAGGCGTGAGTTCCTCCTCCGGCCCGCAGCCCCCGGCCGACGGGACCGTCGACCCGGCGGCGGCCAAGCGTGCCGATGCCGAGGCGACCGTCGAGGACACCGTCGACCCGGCGGCGGCCAAGCGTGCCCACGACGACGCGACCGTCGAGGACACCGTCGACCCGGCGGCGGCCAAGCGTGCCGACGCCGAGGTGCCGGCCGACGTCGACGATCGTTCCCCGTCGGCGATGACCGAGCCCGCCACGGCCATCCGCGGCTCGGCGGAGGCGGCGCTGCTGCGCGGGGTCGACGCGGCCGACGCGGGCGCCGAGGCCCGCACCGTCGCGCTCGACGCCGAACGCCGGACCGGCTCCCAGGTCGACGTGCTCACCGGCCTCCAGCAGGACGAGGTGGTCAGCGCCTTCATCAAGCTCGCCGACCAGTTCCTCGGCAGCCTCGGCTTCACCGAGCACGGCTTCCGGCACGCCAACCTCGTCGGCCGTATCGCCCACAACGTCCTGCACCACCTCGGTGCCGACGCGGAGCTGGCCGAGCTCGCCGCGATCGCCGGCTACCTCCACGACGTCGGCAACGTCGTCAGTCGGGCCAACCACGGCCTCTCCAGCGCCTGGATCGCCTACGACGCGCTGCGACGCCTCGAGGTCGATCCCTACCGGATCGGCCTGGTCGTCTCCGCGGTCGGCAACCACGAGGAGCAGTACGGCTCGGCCATCGGGCCCGTCGGGGCGGCGGTGATCCTGGCCGACAAGTCCGACGTGCACCGTTCCCGGGTGCGCAAGGGCGCCGACACCAGCATCGACATCCACGACCGGGTCAACGACGCCGTGACCCACTCGTTCCTGCGGGTGGATGCGGACGCGGCCACGATCACGCTCGAGCTCGAGCTCGACACCGAACGCTCGACCGTGATCGAGTACTTCGAGATCTTCCTGGACCGGATGGTCATGTGCCGACGGGCCGCCCGCACGCTCGGCTGCGAGTTCCGGATCACCGCCAACGGCGTCCCGCTCGGCTGAGCCGCACCGACGCATCGAGGAAGCCCGTGGACAAGCGTCCCCTCTACGTGAGCATCGCGTTCGTGCTGCTCATCGCCGTGTCGGCCGGGGTCTACCTCGGGCTCGGGGCGCGCCCGAACCTCGGCCTGGACCTCCAGGGCGGCATCAGCGCGATCTACACCCCTCGGTTGCCTCCCGGCGAGGAGGAGCCGGAGGACCTCGAGGAGATCATCGACGAGACCATCGAGGTCATCCGGGCCAGGGTCGACTCGCTCGGGGTGGCCGAGCCGGACATCGCACGGGTCGGCACCGACGTGCAGGTCCAGCTGCCCGGCGTGGCGGACGCTGAACGCGTCCAGGAGATCATCGGGACCACCGCGCAGCTGTCCTTCAGGCGGGTGGTCCGCGACATCCCCCCCGGCAGCCCCGACTACGACCAGGACCCGGACTGCACCGCCCCGGTCGACGAGCGTGCACCGCTGCCGGCCGACGAGGGCGGCATCCTGTGCGGGTCGCTCGAGGAGTCCGCCGACGACCCGGAGAGCGGCGAGGCGCTGCCGATGAAGTACGAGGTCGGCCCGGCCGAGCTGACGGGGGACAACATCGAGGACGCCTTCGTCCAGCTCGGCACCGGCACCCAGGCCTTCCAGGTCGGCCTGCAGCTCGACGACGAGGGGGGCGAGGTCTTCGCGGCGGTGACCTCGGACCTGGCGTGCGAGCGTGACCAGGGCCTCGACGGCCGCTTCGCGATCGTCCTCGACGACATCGTCGAATCGACCCCGGGGGTCAACCCCACGGTGGCATGCGGGGTCGGCATCACCGGGGGCAGCGCGACCATCACCACCGCCGGTGGACTGACCCGGGAGGAGCAGGAGGCCGACGCCACCGACCTCGCGCTGGTGTTGCGCACCGGCGCCCTGCCGATCTCGCTCGAGGCCTCGACCTTCCAGACCGTCTCGCCGACGCTCGGCGCCGAGTCGCTGCAGGCCGGGTTGCTCGCTGGCCTGCTCGGGTTGGTCCTGGTCGGGTTGTGGCTGCTGTGGTTCTACCGCTGGGTGGGAGCGATCGCGGTGATCGGGATCAGCTTCTACGGCCTGTTCATCGTGGCCGGGGTCGCGCTGATGGGGCAGCTGATCGGGTTCGCCCTGACCCTGGCCGGTGTGGCCGGGATCATCGTGTCGATCGGCATCACCGCCGACTCCTCGATCATCTACGCCGAGCGGATACGTGACGAGGTCAACCTCGGCAAGACCGTGCGCACCGCGGTGGTGCGCGCCTTCGAGTCGGCGTGGCGCACCAACCTGACCGGCAACACGGTGACGATCGCAGCCGCGGCCATCCTGTACTTCCTGGCCGTCGGGCCGGTCCGGGGCTTCGCCCTGATGCTCGGGATCTCGAACGTGCTGGACCTGTTCCTCATGTACTTCTTCTCGCGACCGACCGCCTACGTGCTGGCCGACCGTGGGTTGCTGACGCGCCGCAGCATGCGTGCGGTCGATCCTGAGGCCCGCGTCACGGCAGGAGCACGCGCATGAGGACGCCCACGCTCGACTTCGTCGGCAACAGCCGCCGCTGGATCGCGATCTCCGGGATCCTGATCGCCATCAGCCTGCTGGCGCTCGGCATCCGCGGGCTCGATCTGTCGATCGACTTCGTGGGCGGCAACGCCTACCAGCTGGTGGACGTGCGCGCTGACGTCACCGCCGCCGAGCTCCGCGACGCGGCGACCGACGCCGGTGCCCAGGACGTCACCGCGCAGCTGCAGACCTCCGGCGAGGAGACAACCGGTGCGCTGGTGCGCACCGAGTCGCTGGAGCCCGCCAGCGAGGTGGAGCGGGCCGTGCGCGCCACGCTGGTGGAGGTGTCCGAGGCCCAGGAGGTCGGGTTCGAGTTCGTCGGACCCGTCTGGGGGCAGCGCATCACCCTGCAGGCGATCGAGGCGCTGCTGGTGTTCCTGGTCGTGGTGGTGCTCTACATCACCTTCCGGCTCGAGTTCAAGATGGCGGCAGCCTCGATCGCGGCACTGCTCCACGACATCGTGATCACGATCGGGATCTACGCGCTGATCGGCTTCAACGTCTCGCCGGCCACCGTGATCGCGCTGCTGACGATCCTCGGGTACTCGCTGTACGACTCGGTGGTGGTGTTCGACCGGGTCAAGGAGAACACGGTCAACCTCGGCGACCCCGGCCTGCGCAGCTACCGGGAGCTCGTCAACGCCTCCTTGAACCAGGTCGTCTACCGCTCGATCAACACCTCCGTCACCTCGTTGCTGCCGGTCGGGGCGCTGCTGGTGATCGGCGCCCAGGTCCTCGGAGCGACCACCCTGCAGGACCTGGCGCTCGCGCTGTTCCTCGGCATGGGCGTCGGGGTGTACTCCTCGCTGTTCGTCGCCGGGCCGTTGTTCGTGTGGCTCAAGGGGTTCGAGCCCGAGGAGCAGCGCCGGCTCGCCAAGGCCGCCGAGCAGGACGACACCGAGGAGGCGCCGAGCACCGCCCCCGCGCGCGTCGACGCGCCGGCACCCGGCTCGCCGGAGGCCCGGGCGCCCATCACCACCGAGTACGTGCGGGGGCAGGGCAAGGGCAAGAAGCGTCGGAAGCGGTAGCGACCAGCGGCGATCCGACCGCCGCGCCGACCGCCGCGCCGGCCACGTAGGGCCGCCGATCCCACCTAGGGCCGCCGATCCAAGGAGCAGCACGTGACCGCAGCGTCGGACCCGTTCGGGCTGGCCCACCTGATCCGGGCCGTGCCGGACTTCCCCGAACCCGGCATCGTGTTCCGGGACGTCACCCCGCTGCTGGCCACCCCCGAGGTCTTCGGGCGGGTGGTGGCGGAGCTGGCCGCCGTGGACGGTCACATCGACGCGGTCGTCGGCATCGAGTCGCGCGGGTTCATCCTGGGCGCTCCGGTGGCCCTGCACGCCGGAGCCGGCTTCGTCCCCGCCCGCAAGGCCGGGAAGCTGCCCGGGGAGACGGTCAGGATCGCCTTCGCCCTGGAGTACGGGGAGGCCGTGCTCGAGCTGCAGGCCGGCTCGATCGAGGCCGGACAGCGCGTGTTGATCGTGGACGACGTGCTCGCCACCGGGGGCACCGCGGCGGCCACCGCCGCCCTGGTCGAACGGCTCGGCGGCGAGGTGGTGGGCCTGAGCTTCCTGATCGAGTTGGTCGCGCTCGAGGGGGGCCGCCGCCTGGCCGGCTACCGGCACCGATCGCTGCTGCGGTACTGAGCGTGGACCGCGGCTCGTGAGGGTGGGGGGTCCGGTCGGTACGCTGCCGGGGAGGCAACGAACCTCGAGATACCCATCATCTGGGGGGACAGCACCCTGGCGACGTCGGAGACGACCAGCACCCAACGCGCGCGGGACGGCCGCCCGGCGCTTCCTCCGCCGCGCCCGACCGGTGTGAAGGCGGCGCTGTCCCGACTGCCGTTGGTCCAGCGTGAGGCCATCCCCGCCGAACTCGACGACCTCGTCGCGGCCATCCGCGAGTCGTCACGAGCCGACGTGCGCGAGGTGCTGCGGGCCTACCGCTACGCCGAGGCCATGCACGAGGGCCAGAGGCGACAGAGCGGTGACGCCTACATCACCCATCCGGTGGCCGTCGCCGCCGAGCTGGCACGGCTCGGCCTCGGGACGCCGACCCTGGTCGCGGCGCTGCTGCACGACACGGTGGAGGACACCCCGGCCACCCTCAACGACGTCAAGGAGGGCTTCGGCGACGAGGTCGCCCACCTCGTCGACGGGGTCACGAAGCTGGACCGGATCCAGGTCGAGTCCAAGCAGCAGCAGCAGGCCGAGACGCTGCGCAAGATGATCGTGGCGATGGCCAAGGACATCCGCGTCCTGGTCATCAAGCTGGCCGACCGGGTCCACAACATGGAGACCATCGGCTACACGCCCCGGGAGAAGCAGAAGCGCATCGCCCAGGAGACGCTGGACATCTACGCGCCGCTCGCCCACCGGCTCGGGATGCAGAACTTCAAGCTCCGGCTCGAGGATCTCGGGTTCAAGACCCTCCACCCCAAGCGCTACGAGGAGATCGTGGCGATGGTGGAGGAACGCAACCCCGAGCGGGAGCGCGAGCTCGAGCAGATCATCGCGGCGGTCCACGCCCAGCTCAAGGAGCTGAAGATCCGGGGCGAGGTCACCGGCCGGCCGAAGCACTACTACTCGATCTACGAGAAGATGGTCCTGCGCGGCAAGGAGTTCGACGAGATCCACGACCTGCTGGCCGTGCGGGTCATCGTGTCCTCGGTCCGCGACTGCTACGCGGTCCTCGGCCAGCTGCACGCGACCTGGCGCCCGGTCCCCGGGCGTTTCAAGGACTACATCGCGATGCCCAAGGTCAACCTGTACCAGTCGCTGCACACCTCGGTGATCGGGCCCCGTGGACGGCCCCTGGAGGTCCAGATCCGTACCGAGGCGATGCACCGCACCGCCGAGTTCGGGGTCGCCGCCCACTGGAAGTACAAGAGCGGCTCGCGGGGCAGCACCTCCGACGAGCCGGGCACCGACGAGCTGCCCTGGATCGACCAGCTGCTCGAGTGGCAGTCCGACGTGGACGAGCCGGGCGACTACCTCGAGTCGCTGAAGATCGACCTCTACCAGGACGAGGTCTTCGTCTTCACCCCGCGCGGCGACGTGATGGGCCTGCCGGCGAAGTCCACGCCGATCGACTTCGCCTACGCGGTGCACACCGACGTCGGGCACCGCTGCATCGGCGCCCGCGTCAACGGGCGGCTGGTCCCGCTCGACCACCGCCTTGCCAACGGCGACAGCGTGGAGATCCTGACCTCCAAGGCGGAGGACGCGGGTCCGAGCCGTGACTGGCTCCAGGTCGTCACCTCCCAGCGCGCCAAGACCAAGATCCGCGCCTACTTCAACCGGGAACGGCGTGAGGACGCGATCGTGCGCGGCCGGGACGCCATCTCCCGGGCGCTGCGCCGCAAGGGCATCGCCTACGCCCGGGCGATGGCCTCCGGCGACCTCGACGACGCCGCGCACGTGCTCAACTACAAGGACGCGGAGACGCTGTTCCGGGCCGTGGGGGAGGGCCACGTCGCGGCCGTCACCGTCGCCCAGCACGTCCTCAACGAGCTCACCCAGACCGAGACGGAGCCGGAGCCGGCGGTCGAGCACGAGTTCTCGTCGCCGATCCGCATCGGGTCGCGGGGCGGCGAGGACATCGAGGTGGAGGGCGACAGCGGCATGCTGGTGAAGCTGGCCCGTTGCTGCACCCCGGTACCCGGCGACCAGATCGTCGGCTTCGTGACCCGTGGTCGGGGCGTGTCGGTCCACCGCGCGGACTGCTGCAACGTCGCGGACCTCGAACGCGACCCCGATCGGTTCGTGCCGGTCGACTGGACGGGTGACACCACCGCGTCGTTCCTCGTGCAGATCGAGGTCGAGGCGCTGGACCGCAAGCACCTGCTGCGCGACATCACCGCGGTGCTCGGTGACCTGCACATAAACATCACCTCGGCCCAGGTCGGCACCGCCAAGGACCGCATCGCGCGGCTGCGCTTCACCTTCGAGCTCGGCGACCCCTCCCACCTCGAGGAGGCGCTGCGCTCCATCCGGCGGGTGTCCGGCGTCTACGACGCCTTCCGCGCCGTCCCGCATGCCAGTCGCTGAGCGCTCTACGGTGCACGGGTAGCCTGCCGCGCGACCCCGGCAGGAGTTCGTCCCCGTGTCCGATCCGTTCATCCTCGGTGCGCCGCTCGGTCGGTGGCAGACCAACTGCTACGTCATCGGCGATCGCGAGCTCGGCCGTGCGGTGCTCGTCGACCCGGGGGAGACGGCGGAGCAGCAGGCGCTCGAGATGCTCGGCAGCGTCGACGCCACGTGCGAGGCCATCCTGCTCACCCACGGGCACCTCGACCACATGTGGGCGGTGCCGGACCTCGCCCGTGCCCTGGACGTGCCGGTGCTGCTCCACGACGACGACCGGTGGCTGTGGGAGGATCCCGCCGCCGGCTTCGGGGCACCGCTGGCGCTGCTCGCCGAGCAGCTCGGCCTGGCCTGGGACCCACCCACCGAGCACCTGGAGTCGGTCGCCGACGGTCAGCGCCTGGAGCTGGCCGGGGTGCGCTTCGACGTGGTCCACAACCCCGGGCACACGCCCGGCCACGTCACCTACCTCGGTCGCGAGCTGTCCCGCGCGACCATCACCTTCCCGCTCGGCGGCGCGGAGCAGGGCAGCGAGGACGTGCTGTTCTCCGGCGACCTGCTGTTCGCGGGCTCGATCGGCCGGACCGACTTCCCGCGCGGGTCGATGCCGGACATGCTGCGCTCGCTGGCCGACACCGTCCTGCCGCTGGAGGACGACACGCTGGTCCTGTCGGGGCACGGGCCCGACACCACCGTCGGCTACGAGCGCGAGACCAACGCCTACCTGCGGCAGGCCCTGACGGCGCACGGCCACCGACCCTGACCGGCCGTCCCCGGCTGGCGTCGCGGGCGACCAGCCCCCCCGGCCAGCTGCCGACGGACCGCCCGGGACCCTCGGCTGCCCCGGCCGGACCGCCGCCCCGGGTCGACCGTCCCACCCACCTCGCCCACCCACCTCGAGGTCGTTCCATGCCCACCATCGACGCCAACCCCGCCTCTGGGACCCGAGATCTGCTCCCGGACGACGTGCTGCGCCGTGAACGGGCTTTCGCGACCATCCGGCGGACCTTCGACGCCCACGGCTTCGCGCCGCTCGAGACGCCGGCCTTCGAGCGTCTCGAGGTACTCACGGGCAAGTACGGCGAGGAGGGGGACCAGCTGATCTTCAAGATCCTGCGCCGCGGCGAGCACGAGGCCTCCGGGGAGGCCGATCTGGCGCTGCGCTACGACCTCACCGTGCCCCTGGCGCGGGTCGCGGCCCGCTACGGCTCGCAGCTGCCGACCCCGTTCAAGCGTTACCAGATCGCGCCGGTGTGGCGTGCGGACCGTCCTGGCAAGGGCCGGTTCCGCGAGTTCTACCAGTGCGACGTCGACACGATCGGCTCCGACTCGCTGACCGCCGACGCGGCGACCCTGGTGGCTGTCACCGACGCCCTCGAGGCGCTCGGCCTGACCGGTTTCCGGGTCCAGGTCAACTCCCGCAAGGCCCTGCGCGGGCTGGTCGAGGCCTACGGCATCGCCGTCGAGCGCGAAGGTGACGCGCTGGTGGCCCTCGACAAGCTCGACAAGATCGGCCTGGCGGGGGTCACCGCCGAACTCGTCGAGCGGGACCTGCCCCCCGCCGCGATCGCCGCGCTGGAGGCGGACCTGTCGGCCGCCGACCCGGCCGCCGCCGTCCGCGCCCGGCTGGAGCGCTCCGAGACCGGCGTCGCCGGCCTCGCGGAGGTCGACCAACTGCTCACCTTGGTCGGCGACGCCGTGCCCGTCACCTACGCGCCGGTGCTGGCCCGGGGGCTGTCCTACTACACCGGCCCGGTCTTCGAGGTGGTCCACGACGGCCTGGACGCCACGATCGCCGCGGGTGGGCGCTACGACGGCCTGATCGGCATGTTCCAGTCGGTCGACGTGCCGGCCACGGGTGGCTCGGTCGGTCTGGAGCGGATCCTGCTGCTGCTCGAGGCCGCCGAGGAGGCCAGCGCCGCCGCGGCCGGCCCCGAGGTGCTGGTCACGGTCATGGACGAGGACGGGGCGGCCGATGCCGTCGCGCTCGCCGGCCGGATCCGCGCGGCCGGTCACAGCGTCGAGCCCTACAGCGGCGGCGGTCGGCTCAAGCTCGCCAAGCAGCTCAGGTACGCCGATCGGCGCGGTGTCCGCGTCGCGGTCATCCGCGGGGTCGAGGAGCGCGCGGCGGCTACCGTCACCTGCAAGGCGCTCGCCACTGGCGAGCAGCGCACCGTCCCGCTGGCCGATCTCGAGTCCCCCCTCGCCGCGTGGCTGGAGGCCTGAGCGCCAGCGCCGACGCGAGCGCCCGCCCGACCTGTCACGTCCCGCACGCTTGGAGCTTCCGTGAGCATCACCCCCTTCGGCGCGCTGCGCACCCACGGTGCCGGCACCCTGCGCGCCGCTGACGTCGACCGGACCGTGACGCTGGCCGGGTGGGTCGCCACCCGTCGCGACCACGGTGGCGTGGCCTTCCTCGACCTGCGCGACCGTTCCGGGGTGGTCCAGGTCGTCGCCGACCCGGAGGCCTCCGACGCCCTCGAGGCCGCGCACCGGGTCCGCACCGAGTGGGTCGTCTCGGTCACCGGCACGGTCCGCGCGCGACCGGAGGGGATGCGCAACGACAAGCTCGACACCGGCGACATCGAGGTGGCGGCCACCTCGATCGAGGTGCTGTCCGCCGCCGAGACCCCGCCCTTCCCGGTCGAGGACCGCATCGAGGTGTCGGAGGAGCTCCGGCTCGCCCACCGCTACGTGGACCTGCGCCGGCCGCGCATGGCCGAGATCCTGCGCCTGCGGTCCCGGGCCACCTCGGTGATCCGTCGGGTCATGGAGGAGCACGGGTTCCTGGACGTCGAGACCCCGATGCTGACCCGCGCCACCCCCGAGGGTGCCCGCGACTTCCTCGTGCCCTCCCGGCTGCAGCCGGGGGAGAGCTACGCCCTGCCCCAGTCGCCGCAGCTGTTCAAGCAGCTGCTGATGGTCGCCGGCGTCGAGCGCTACTACCAGATCGCGCGCTGCTTCCGGGACGAGAACCTGCGAGCCGACCGTCAGCCGGAGTTCACCCAGCTCGACGTCGAGCTGTCCTTCGGCGACCAGGAGGACGTGATCGGCATCACCGAGGCGGTGCTCGCCGCGGTGTGGCGGGAGACCCTCGGGGTGGAGGTGGCCACCCCGTTCCTGCGGCTGACCTACGCCGAGGCCATGGAGCGCTTCGGCAGCGACAAGCCCGACCTCAGGATCGCCGGGATGGAGCTCGCGACCCTCGATGCGGTCTTCGCCGACACCGAGGTGGGGGTCTTCAAGGGCGTGCTCGGCCAGGGTGGCTCGGTCGTCGCCCTGGCGCTGCCCGGCGGCGGCGAGCTGACACGCAAGCGCTTCGACGAGCTGGTCGAATGGGCCAAGCGGCGCGGTGCCAAGGGGCTGGCCTGGGGCGTCGTCGAGTCGGACGGGAGCCTGCGCTCGCCGCTGTCGAAGTTCATGTCGCCCGTGGAGACCGAGCAGACCCTGGCGGCCGCCGGCGCCGGTCCTGGCGACGCGGTGTTCTTCGGGGCCGGGGAGGCCACCTTCGCCCGGGAGCTGCTGGGTGCGCTGCGCAACCACCTCGCCGCGGAGCAGGGGCTGATCGGGGACGGCTTCGCGTTCTGCTGGGTCGTCGACGCCCCGATGTTCGAGCCGGTGGTCGACCGCGGCGAGGCCGTCGGGACCACGGCCTGGACGCCGGTGCACCACCCCTTCACCGCACCGACGCCAGAGTGGATCGACCGCTTCGAGGAGGCACCGGGGCAGGCGCTGTCCAACGCCTACGACGTGGTGTGCAACGGTTACGAGCTCGGCGGCGGGTCGATCCGTATCCACGACCGCGACGTGCAGGCCCGGGTGTTCCGGTTCCTCGGCATCAGCGACGAGGTGGCCGAGGAGCGGTTCGGCTTCCTGCTGCGGGGGCTGGCCCACGGTGCCCCACCGCACGGCGGCATCGCACTCGGACTCGACCGGCTGGTCATGCTGCTCGCGGACGCGACCAGCATCCGCGACGTGATCGCGTTCCCGAAGACGCAGTCAGGCGCGTGCCTGCTGACCGACGCGCCGGCGCCGTACGACCCGGCCGCCCTGCGTGACGTCGGCCTGCGCCTCCTGCCGCCCCCGGTGACA
>Ga0081527_100554_pt1 | contig 16109 bp, 14 predicted proteins | sample HotLakmasection5_FD_70992 | JGI IMG/M metagenome (GOLD analysis project Ga0081527, IMG submission 70992) | Hypersaline microbial mat communities from Hot Lake, Washington, USA - Section #5 (SPADES assembly) (version 2) | ecosystem: Environmental > Aquatic > Non-marine Saline and Alkaline >... | reverse complement strand
GGGGGTGGTGGTCGCCGCGTGGTGGCGGTTGCGGGCGATGCGCCGAGATGCCGTCGGTGCCCGCTTCACCTGGGTGGTGCGGCTGTACGAGCGTGCGCACCTGGCCTTCGTGGCCGCCGCGGTCCTCGGGGCGCTGCTGGGGCTCGGGCTGATCGTCGGGCCCTGGTACCTCGGGGCTCGTCTCGCCCATCTGCACGCCAACGTCCTCGGCTGGGCAGGGATCACCCTGCTGGCCACGCTGGTGTTCTTCGGACCGACCATGGCCCGCACCCGCATCGAGCCCGGGGCCGATGATCGGGCCGCCCGGGCGCTGCGGCGCGGTGTCGTCGCGCTGTTCGTCGCCGTGCTGCTGCTGCTCCTGCTCGGCCTCCCCGACGGTTGGGCCACCGCCGCCAGGGTCACGGCGGGGTTGGCCCTGGCCGGCTTCGCGCTGGCAGCCACCGCGGTGTGTCGACCCGTGTGGCGGGCGGTCATCGGGGCACGGGTGACGGCGTCCCGGCCGTTGCTGCTCGGGGCCGTGGCGTGGTTGGTGGCGGTGGTCTGGTCGGACGCGGCGGTGGTGACCGCCGGGGCGTGGCGCTGGCTGGACGCCGTCGGCGTGGCCGCGCTGGCCGGGGTCCTCATGCCCGCGATCCTGGCCACCGTGATCTACCTCGCACCGATGCTCAGAGGACGCACGACCGGGGAGCGCGAGGTGGTCCGCATCCGCCTGGAGGTCGGGGCCCGGACCCGGGCGGTGCTGACCAACCTGGCCGTGCTCGCGGCGGTCGTCGGGGCCGCACGGCTCGGGGGCGATCTGCCGGTGGCCGGTGCCGGCTGGGGTCTACTCGGCGCCACCGTGGTGGTGACCGCCGTCACGGGGCTGTGGCCGCTGGGCGCCCCGGATCCCGGGTCGGCGTAGCGCCGGCGGGCGTGCCCTGACAGGATGGCCTCTCAGGTCACCACCGCCGGGGAGGGCAGCCACATGGACCTGACCGTCACGAGGGAGATCGACGCTCCCGCGCAGCGCGTGTGGGACATCGTCACCGATCTCCAGGCCTCGCCCGAGGTGCTGTCAGGGGTGGACCGCGTCGAGCGGCTCGACGGTGGCGACGCCTTCGAGGTCGGGACCCGGTGGCGCGAGACGAGGACCATGTTCGGCCGGCAGGCCAGCGAGGAGATGGCCGTCACGGCGATCCAGCCACCGCGCAGCTACACCGTCGAGGCCGGCAGCGGCGGGACCACCTACCGCTCGACGATCGCGGTCACGCCGCTCGGCGAGCGCCGGTCCCGACTGACCATGGGCTTCGCCGCGCAGAGCACGGGCATCGCCGGTCGGGTGCTCGCCGCCACGGTCGGTCGACTGTTCCTCGGCTCGACGCGCAAGGCCCTCGAGCGCGACCTCGAGGACATCGCCACGGCGGCGGAGGCTGGCGCCGGCTGACCGAGCGGGAGATGGCCGGCAGCGCTCGACAGGGGTCAGGTGGCACTCGGAGCGTCCGGCGGGGCTCGACAGGGCTCGGGTGGCGCCCGGAGCGTCCGGTGGGACTCGACAGGCGTCGGATGGCACTCGGAGCATGGGTCGGCCGGCGCTCGGTCGCCGCGGGACGGGCGGGGTCCGTGTATCAGCACCACCGCGCCGCGGTGAGGGCGAGCAGCACGGGCAGGTCGGCTGCGAGCCGCTCCAGGACGGCGAGGTCGAGCACGTCCAGGGTGTCGGCCGGGGTGTGGGCGAGCCCGCCGAGCAGGGCGTGGACGTCCTGGGTGGTGATGGCCACCGCGGGGATGCCGCGCATCGCGAAGATGGCGTGATCGCTCTCGTACCACGGCGCGGCGGTGACCCAGCCGGGGTGCCGGTCCACCCACGCGGCCAGCTCCGCCGCGAGCTCGTCCGGGCAGGCCAGGGTGGCCAGTGACAGGCCTTGGCCCGCCAGCCCGACGCCGTCGACGTTGACCACGCCGGTGATCTCGTCGAGGTCGGTGGCGTCCAGCCACGCGACCTCCCCGCAACTGTCCACGTGGTCCTCACCGTTGAACAGCACGACCTCGATCGGGAGGTCGTCGAGGTGGCCGAGCTCGGTCAGTGCCAGCACCGTCGCGACGCTGCCCGCGTTGTCGAAGGCCCCCGGGGTGGTCGCCTTGCTGTCGATGTGGGCAGACAGCACGAGCCGTCGTTCGGTCCCTGCGAGCCGGGTGGACAGGTTGACGCCGGCGCCAGGGTGCACGGCGCCGGACACGGCGAGGTGGAGCACCTCCCCGGTCGTCAGGCTCCGCCCGATCGCGGACGGGATGGTGGTCGACGGGATGCCGAGGTCGGGATCCTCGAGGACCGGCTCGCAACGGTCGGAGACGACCACGATCGCTGCCGGCGCCAGGCGCTGCAGGGCGGCCCGGATCCGCTCGTGCTCCGGGAGCGACAGGAACGGGAAGCAGGCCGGCAGCAGCTGCTCGCGCGCCAGCTCGTCGGTGAGCACCAGGACCGCGCCGGCGTCGCGCTCCAGGGCTTCGAGCTCCGAGCGCTGGCCGACCACGACGGCCGGCCCGAGGACGTCAGCTGGCGGGCTGTAGGGGTTCGGCTCGACCGCGACCCTGGCGCCGTGGACCTCGAGCCACCCGCCGCCGGGCTCCCACCAAAGGGTCGTGAACGGCAGCGCGGTCACCGTCTTGCCCGCCGCGGTGAGGCTCGCGTGGACGTGGTCGGTGGCACGACGGTTGGCCGGCGACCCCGGCGGACGCGCGCCGATGTCCTCGACGAGCACCTCGAGATGGTGGCGGATCCGTTCACGCACCTGTCCCATGCCGCTGCCCTCCGCTCAGCCCATCCAGAAGCCCTTGCGGTGGGAGATGCCGAGCAGGCGGTTGCAGTCCGGACAGGCGTAGGCGAAGCGCTTACCGAAGCGTGCCGTGGCCCTTCCGCTGGCGGTCAGCCGCCGCGTCCGGATGCTGGTCAGCGCAGCACCGCAGTGCGGACAGTCGGGGACCAACCGCCCATCCTCCACAACCTCGAGTTGGCCGGAGGTGGGCTGTTGGGCGGTCATGGTGGCTCCTCGGCGCACGGGGTGGGCGATCCGACATGGCACTGGCGCGACGTGGACAGCCTGGCCCATGTGCGGGCCCGACGGCATCGGCCGTCCGACAGCGCCCCCTGTCCGCCCGGTGACGGACGTGGGACCGGCCCGTGTCAGCGTCGTCGCTCCGCGGCGGCCGCCGGCACCGTGGCGTGGGGGTGCTCCAGACCGAGCCGGCCGTGGGTGGCCACGACGAGCGCGATGGCGCCGAGGGCGGCCAGCGCGACGGCCACACCGAAGGCCGCCTGGTTCGGTGCCTCCGGCGCGAGCAGTGGGAACACGCCGGCGGCGAGGTTGGTCATGGTGTGCAGCACGAGCACGACCGGCAGGCTGCGGGTGCGGTTCCACAGCCAGGTGTAGACCACGGCGGTCGAGGTGGTCTGACCGAGGTAGAGCAGCGGTGGCAGCGCCGCCTGCACCTGGCTCGGGTCGAGGAACAGCGGCAGGTGCCACGCCCCCCACACCACCCCGAGCAGCAGCGACGCGGCCACGGGCCCGGTGCGGGCCTGCAGGCGGTCGAGCGCGAAGCCCCGCCAGCCGAGCTCCTCACCCAGCGGACCCCCTGCCACCAGGATCGCCAGGAACGCAGGGAGGACCAGGTAGGCGGTGGCCGGGTCGTTGAACTCGCCCGGTACCGTCCCGAGCAGCGCCGCCAGCCCGATGGCCACCACCACGACCACGACCGGGCCGGCGACGACCAGCAGCCACAACGGTGCGGGTGCCCGCCAGCGTCGCAGCGGAGCCAGGAGGTCGGACAGTCCGGCGCGGCCGGCAGCCACGAGCGTGACGCCGATCGCGGCCAGGCTCGGGCCGAAGCGGCCCGCGACGACGAGCCCTTCCGCAGCCGTGTCCGACAGCTCCGCCCACGCTGCCAGGGCCCACAGTGCCCAGCTCCAGGTGAAGGTCACCACGAGGAAGGTCGCGAGCGGCCAGGGGCGGCGCACCGTCACCACCGCCCCTCGGTGGCCTCGGGTGGTCGCAGCACCTGGAGCAGGACCCGTAGGAACAGGACCGCGCTCCCGAACAGGCCGATCCAGCCCAGCACCTCGACCAGCCGCAGGTCGCCTCCGGCCAGCACCGGCCCGGCCTCGGTCGCGAGCAGGAGCGTGGCCAGCAGCCCGAGCCCCAGCGACAGTGCGGTCAGGACCACCCGGTTGACCAGCCGTTCGGTGACGGCGACGTCCTCGGCATCCCCGAACAGCCGGACCCGGGTCGTCAGCCGGCCGTGCTCCGCGAGCGTGGCGAGCCGGTCGAGGTGCCGCGGGGCCCGCTGGAGCAGCGGACCGAGCTGCGCCCACTCCCGCTGCACGAGCTCGGCGATCGACGACGGCGAGCTTCGCTGCTTGAACTCCGCGCCGCCGAGCGCTGCGACCTGCTCGATCAACGGGTAGTCGGGGGACAGCAGCTCCAGCGTCCCCGCCAGCGTGGCCAGCGCCCGGAACATCGTCGAGGTCTGGGGTGGCAGGCGGAAGCCGAGCTGGGTGGTCAGCCGGAGCAGGTCGGTCAGAGCGCTGGCGGGTGGCAGGCCCGAGCCGAGGTTGGCGGCCATGAAGCGGGCCAGCTCGCGCTCGATCGCGTCGGGTTCGCGGGTGGGCGGCACCGCTCCGACGGCGACCAGCGACTCGTACAGCAGCGAGGGTTCACCGAGCTGCAGCGCGAGCAGCATCTGGAGGACCGAGGCCCGCTCGAAGGCGTCGAGACGACCCGTGACGCCGAAATCGATCAGTCCCAGTGTCTGGTCGTCGAGCAGCAGGACGTTGCCCGGGTGGGGATCACCGTGGAAGCGCCGCCCCTGCATCATGGCCTCGAGCTGGGAGGCGCACAGCTCGTCCGCCAGCCGGCGCCGAGCCGGCACGTCACCCTCCGCGACCCCGGTAGGCAGAGACGACAGCGGGGTGCCGCTCAGTCGGTCCATCACGACCAGCCGCTGGGTGGTGAGCTCCGCGACGACGCCCGGCACACGGACGAGCGGACGGCCTGCGGTGGCCTGCGCCATCTCGGCGGCATGTCGTGCCTCGACGCGCAGGTCCAGCTCGCGACGCAGCGAGCTGGCGAAGTCCTTGGCGATCGCTCCCACCTCGTAGGTCCGACCCCAGACGGTCCGGCGCTCCGCAAGGCGCGCGAACGCGACCGCGATCGCCAGGTCGCGCTCCACCTCGGCCACCAGACCGGGACGGCGGACCTTGACCACGACCTGGCGGCCGTCGTGCAAGCGGGCGGCGTGCACCTGGGCGATCGAGGCCGAGCCGATCGGCTCCCAGTCGACCTCGGCGAAGACCTCCTCGAGCGAGCCGGGGAGCTCGGCCCTGATCGCGGCCTCGGCCTCGCTGCGCGGCAGCGGTCGGGCGCCTGCGTGGAGCCGGCCGAGCTCGGCCAGCGCGGCCGGGGGCAGCAGATCCGGCCGGGTGGCCAGCAGCTGCCCGAGCTTGACGAACATCCCGCCTGCGTCCTCCAGCGCCAACCGTGCGCGGCGTGCCAGCTCCTCGGGACTGCGGACGTCCAGTTCGCCGCGGCGCAGGCCCAGGGCTGGCGCCAGACCGTGGCGGGTGGCGATCCGCGCCACCCGGAGCGATCGCCAGCCGAGCCCGAACCACCTCGTGCCGCTTCGCACGCGACGGAACAGGCCGACACGGGGCTCGGACGGGGGTCGGGCGAACAGCAGCTCCAAGACCACGACCATGAGCATGGTCGCCAGCACCTGGAACGGCAGGGCCAGGGTGATGAAGGTGCCTCGCTGGGCCTCGAAGGCCGCCAGCTGTCCTTCGATCGGTGCGGTCACGTCGATCACGAGCAGGGCGGCGACCCCCGCACCCAGCGCAGCGCCGACGAGGACCGCCGTGACGAGCCGGCCCCAGGTCACCTGGCGTGCCCCGAGCACCGCGCGCACGACCCACGCGGCCAGCAGCACCACGACGAGGTTGCTCACCAGGCCCATGCCGTTCCTCGCCGTCGCGGTGGTGCCGAGGACCGCGAAGCCGCCCCGGCGGTCGATCACGTGCACCCCGGGGTGCGGGTGGGGGCACCTGCAGGCATAACCCACGGTGACGCGTGACCGAAGGGCCCATGGTCGGCCCACCGCGGGACCGAGGGCCTGCCGCCACCCCCTGCCGGGGCTTTGGCCGCTCCGGCGGTGACCGATGCCCCTGCCGGGATGACCGGCCCACGGCCGATGGTGGAGACCGGCGGTTGTCGATCGTCACGTCCGGTCCCGGGACGCTGCGCTCAGATCGCTCTGAGGACCGCCGCTGCTCCCGGTATCCCGCTGCTCTGGTGCTGCCGCTGCTCGCGGCGCTCCGATGCTGACGGTGCTGCCCCTGCTCCCACTGCTCTCCGTCCCCGCAAGGAGGTGTGTCGTGAAGATCCTGTCCGTCGTGCTCGGTGCCCTCGTCGCGCTCGGCCTGCTGTTGTGGGGTGGCCTCCGCGTCACCCCCAGACCCTTCGACAGCAGCAACCTGGAGCCGTCCGAGCCGTCGACCGTCGCGCGGCCCGAGGGCCTACCCGCGCCGGTCGAGCGCTTCTACCGCGAGCTCTACGGCGACGAGGTACCGGTGATCGACAGCGTGGTGGTGTCGGGTCGCGGCACGATGCGCGTCTCCGGGGTGACCCTGCCCGTGCGCTTCCGGTTCACCCACGACACCGGCACCGCCTACCGGCACGAGATCGAGACCACGCTCTACGGCATCAGAGTGCTCTCGATCGACGAGACCTTCCTCGACGGTGCGGCGCGCCTGGAGCTGCCCTTCGGGGTGAGTGAGGGCCCGAACATCGATCAGGGGGCCAACCTCGCGCTGTGGGCGGAGGCGGTGTGGATGCCAGCCGTCTGGGTCACCGACCCGCAGGCGCGATGGGAACCCGTCGACGAGCAGACGGCGCTGCTGGTGGTGCCCTTCGGCGAGGAGGAGGAGCGGCTGGTCGCCCGCTTCGACCCGGACACCGGTCTGCTGCGCTTCCTCGAATCGATGCGCTACAGGGGTGAGGACGACCCCGACCGGACGCTGTGGCTGAACGAGATCGTCCGGTGGGGCGAGCTCGACGGTCGGATGCTGCCGATCGAGACGAACCTCACCTGGTTCGACGAGGGCAGTCCCTGGGCCCGGCTCACCACCGAGGACGTCCGCTACGGCGTGGCGCTGACCGACGCGTTGTCGCCGGCGGCCGACGGGTCGGCTGCCGGCCGGGGTGCCGTGAACGAGGGGTGAGAGCCGGACCCGCGTGGAGCGGGTGCGCCGACGCGCTCCGTCAGATAGATCCGAGGGGGCGCGCCCGGCGTGCCGTTGTGCCGTCAGCTGGCCCGTTCCAGCGGGAACTCGCGCTGGGCCGGCAGCGGCTTGCGCGCCTGCTGGTAGTCGGTGGTGGCCATCGGACTGGAGATGAGGAAGTCGGCGGTGGCCCGATTGCAGGCGGCCGGGATGTTGCGCAGCGTCGCGATGCGCAGCAGCGCCTTGACGTCGGGGTCGTGCGGCTGCGGTTCGAGGGGATCCCAGAAGAAGATCAGCATGTCGACGGTGCCCTCGGCGACCATCGCGCCGATCTGGAGGTCGCCGCCCAGGGGGCCGCTGTTGACACAGGTCACCTCGAGACCCGCTTCGTGGGTGAGCACGGTGCCCGTGGTGCCGGTGGCGATCAGGCGGTGGTCGCGGAGGTGGTCGCGGTTGAAGGCCGCCCACTCGACGAGGTCGACCTTGCAGTTGTCGTGTGCGACCAGGGCGATGGTCTTGCGGGAGGTGTGGGACTCGTTCATGGAGCACCTTGGGGTCGAGGGACGCGAGGCGTCCGCGGGCCGGCAGGCACCGAGCTGGTGCGGGCGGCGTGTGGGCGTGCTGGTGCGGGCGGCGTGTGGGCGTGCGGGTGCGGGCGGCGTGTGGGCGTGGCCACGGTTCGTTGGGAACGGCTGCCACCGAGAGGTGGAGGGAAGGCATGGTGACCACCGGACGGTGAGCATCGTGGCTGTGCGTCGTTGCCGTGCGATGTCGTCACGGCATGACGAAGGTGACCCGTTGGACGGAAAGTGGACCGGCCGCCGACCCTCCACGCGGCCGATGCGGCTCCCGGCGTGTGCGAGCGCCTTCCCGCGCCCCGTCCATCAACGTCCGCCCGACCGGGCCTCTGGGGCAGGAGCAGCGGACGGCGTGCAATGGATCACCGCACCGGTTCGTCCTCATCAGATGTAGGCGGCGATCCGCCGCTACGGCCGCACATCACGCTGGGAGGACACCATGACCACCATGACGGTTCGCAACGGGATCGACCTCGACCGTCTCCAGGCAACCGTGGAGGCACTGGGGACCGATGCGCAGCTCGGCCACTTCACCTTCCGCGCGGGTAGTCGGTGGGAGGACGGCACCCACAACCTCGGCACGATCGGACGCTTCACCCATGCGGGTGAGCTGGACGACAGCCGCACCGAGGACTTCCATCTCGAGGGCGACGAGCCGCCGGTCCTGCTCGGCAACAACCATGGACCGAACGCCGTCGAGCTGGTCTTGCAGGCCCTCGGCTTCTGCTACGCGGTCGGCTACGTCGCCAACGCGGCCGCCCAGGGCATCGAGATCTCGCGCATGGAGTACGAGGTCGAAGGCGATCTCGACGTCCGGCCGTTCCTCGGCCTCGAGGGTCAACGGCCCGGCTTCACGGAGATCCGTGTGACCGGTCGCGTCGCCAGTCCGAACGCCGATGACGAGCAGCTCATCTCGCTGTGCCAGTACGTGCAGGACACCTCGCCGGTCCGTGACATGCTGGTCAACTCCGTCCCGGTGGTGACCTCGCTGGACATCGACTGAGCACTGGACGGTCGAACCGACCTCGTCCACGATGGGTCGATGGTGGGAGCACTCGGGGCGAGTGAACGAGCGGCGCTGCGGCAGCTCGCGCGCCACGAGCTGCCGCGGCTGTATGCGCTGGCCCGCCGACTGGGCGGCGTCGACGCCGAGGACCTCGTACAGGAGACCCTGCTCCGAGCCTGCCGTTCCTTCGGCTCGCTGCGCGATCTCGCGGCGGGTCCGAAGTGGCTGACCACGATCCTGACCAACACCTGGCGCGACTGGCTGCGCAAGGACCTGAGGGAGCCCGATGCGGTCCCGGTGGAGGAGGACGGTCCCTTCTCCCTCTACCGGATCATCGAGGAGGAGGATCCGTTCCCCTACTCCGACACCCTCCATGTGGACATGCTGGGAGCCTTCTCCGAGCACGACGTTCGGGAGGTGCTGCAGCGGGTGCCTCCGCACTACCGGCTCACGCTCGTTCTCCGCTACATCGAGGGGTATGCCGCCACCGAGGTCGCCGAGATGCTGGATCGGCCGCGGGGCACGGTGATGTCGCAGCTCCACCGGGCTCGGCAGCGTTTCGAGCGCGAGATGTGGGCGTACGCCGGAGAGTCTGGCCTGCTGGCTGGAGCGGCCACGACCGGCGCACTCCGGGGCGAGCGGGAGGACGGCTCGTGATGGCGCCCATGGGCTGCGGGGAGGCGGTCAGCCAGCTGTGGGAGTTCCTCGACGACGGCCTGGGCGCGACCGACCACCGACGGGTCGAGGAGCACCTCGCGTGGTGCCTGCGTTGCTGCGGTGAGGTGGCCTTCGCACGCGAACTGAGGGGTCTGCTGCGCACGCGAACCGGGATCACGCTCCCCGATGACGTCCGGGGCCGACTGGAGCACCTGATCGACGGGATGGGTGAGGGCACGGAGGAGAGGAGCTGGACATGACCCGAGCTGAAGCAGGCACCGATCTGTTGTTCCAAGCGGAGATCCGAGATGCCGTGCGGACCGCGTATCGCGGCATCCCGACCGGAGCCGGCGTGGCCCTTGCGCAGCGCCTGTACCCACGGGATGTGGTGGACACCCTGCCGCCCGAGGCGGTCGCTTGGGCGCTCGGCGTGGGCAACCCGGTCACAGCAGCGGGCCTGTCCCCGGGTGAGGTCGTGCTCGACCTCGGATGCGGCGGTGGGATCGACACCGTCCTCGCCGCCCGAGGCGTGGGCCGGGGTGGTCGCGTCGTCGCCGTCGACCTGCTCCCCGAGATGTGTGCTCGCACCAGAGCCGCGACCGAGGCCGCCGGCGTCTCCGACCGGTGCGAGGTCGAGGCCGGCGAGATGGAGGAACTCCCGCTCCCAGACGAGTCGGTCGACGTGGTGATCAGCAACGGTGTGCTCAACCTCTCCCCGCGCAAGAGCCGGGCGCTGGCGGAGATCGCGCGCGTCCTGCGTCCTGGTGGCCGCCTGTGTGTCGCCGACCTCGTCGTGGAGGCTGACCTGCCTCCCGAGGTGCTGTCCAGCCCGACGGCGTGGGCCGGCTGCATCGCCGGTGCGGTCTCCGAGCGGGTCCTGAGACGGAAGCTCGCCCGAGCCGGGTTCACCGACATCGATGTCGGGGGTCATGCACGGTTCACCCTCGAGGACGTCGCGCTCTATCCCCTGTTCACGGTGGAGGTGTTGCAGCTGTTGCGCCAGCTCCTACCACAGGAGGCGCAGCAGCAGGTCGCGTGCAGCGTCATCGCGAGGGCGCGCCGTCCCCTGCATCCAGACGATGCCCCGCTCGCTGCCACGGGCGTGAGGACGTCAGGTGCGACCCCTCTGGAGGCGATCGTTCCCGATGGCGCGGAGGCACCGGGTGTGACCGTGCGACACCTCAAGGGGGTCGAGGATGCGCAGCTGAAGGTGCTCGATGTGGCAGCCGGTGGCTCGACGCCGTACCACACCCACGACCATGCCCACGAGGGGGTGGTGATCACCGGCCAGGGCCGGCTGCGACTCGAGGACGGTGATCAGCCCATCAGTCCCGGAGACGCCTTCTCGATCGCGCCCCGAACGCCGCACGCGATCGCGAGCTCGGCAGGACGGTCGCTGCGGTTCGTCTGCATGGACTGCCTCTTCGACTGAGCGGCCCACGTGGGCGGGCAGGTCCGCCCACGTCCGTAGGTGCCTCTGCGTGCTCGTCAGCTCGATGGCGGGCCGGCCTTCCGGGGGGCGGGCTGCGTCGTGCCAGCGGCTGAGCGCTCGAGCGGCTGACCGGCAGCTCGGGTCTGCCGGGAGGCACGGGGTCCCTGCGATCCGGGTCCTTCGGCCCGACGCAGGGACATCGAGATGCGCTTGCCTCGCTGCGTTCCGCGCCGACAGCCGCGTCGAGCGCTGGGAGGCGTCGTGGGCGTCGACCAACACCCTGTGGCGATCGCTCTCGTGGGAACCGGAGCCGGGTGGGGAGCATGGTCAGGAACGGCCGCCCCGCCACCTTGCGACCTTCGACGGAGAGCTCGGCCTGTTCGCCTCGGGCGATCGGGCGTCGCTCGTGATCGAAGGCCGCTACCGCTCGCCGGGTGGTTCCTTGGGCGCGGTGGTCGACGGGATCGCGCTGCGCCAGGTGGCTCGCGGCACGGCGAACCGTCTCATGGAGGACGTGGCCGCGAACCTGCGGGAGCCTGCCGGTCAACCCTGTCACGAGGGTGCCAGCGCCTGACCACCCCCTCCTTCAGCGCCTGACCGCCCCCTCCTTCCGGGTCCGGACCAGCACCTCGTGCGCTACAACGTCCTGCGCCGTCGACCCGATGACGGCCACCTCGTCACCGACGGGGTCCGCGAGGGACCCGCGGGAGGAAGCGCGCCGTGCGTGCCCGCGAGCTGCTGCGTCGCCTCGACGACGTCGAGGTGACCGACCTCACCTCGGGGTCGTTGGCGAGCGCGATCGGGGCATCGGTGCGACGCGGCCTGCTGCCCGCCGGGACCGACCTGCCCTCCGAGCGTGACCTCGCCTCGGCGCTGGGCCGGAGTCGCGGGACCATCGCACGGGCCTACGAGCGGCTCCGGACCGACGGTCTGGCCCACACGCGGCAGGGTGCGGGGACCACCATCGGCTGCTGCGCCGGGCCCTGGGCGTCGTCGCGGGCGGCCGAGCTCGAGGCGATCGTGCCGGTCGTCGCCGCGCCACCGCCGTCGCCGGCGCGCACCATCGATCTGCGTACGACCGGATGGGACCCGACCCCGGCGACCGAACCCGCGCCGACAGGGGGAGAGGAGGTAGCGCCGGCCGGCACCGCCACGGACCTGCTCGCCGACGTGCTCACCGATCAGGGGCTGGCACCGCGAGCCGACCAGCTGGTCGTGGTGGACGGCGCGGTCCGGGCCCTGGACGTCGCCCTCACCACGCTGCTGAAGCCCGGTGACCGCCTCCTGGTACCGGGGCTGTGCGATCCGGGATGGTTGGCGCTGCTGCGCGTGCGTGGCCTGCATCCGGTGACGCTGCCCGTCACCGGGGACGGCCGTGCCGATGTTCCCGGCTGGTTGCAGCGGCTGCGCTCCAGGGCCGCCGCGGTGGCGGTGCTGACCTCGAGCCACGCGGCTCCGGCAGGCACCGTCCTGGCACCCCACGAACGGCGGCTGCTGGTCGAAGCAGCGGCACAGGCCGACGTCACGCTGGTCGACGACCTGCGCCACGTCGAGCTGTGGCTCGAGCAGCCCCCTCCGCCGGCGCTGGCGAGCCTCGACGCCGACGATCGCACCATCACGATCGGCTCGACCTCGTCCGGCTCGCCGGCCGGCGCCGCGCTCGGATGGCTGCACACCTCGAGCACGCGGCTGGCGGCACGGCTGCAGGCGGTCGCGTCCACGACCGATGCCGCACCGTCGGAGACCGTCGTGTCGGCCGCAGGCCGCGCCCATCCGCAGCGAGCGGCGGTCCTGGCGCACCGACGCCAGCACCTGATCGATCACACGGCGCTCACCATCCGGTTGGTCACCCCCGCTGCACCCCGGCTGTCGGTCGCATCTGCGGCCGGTGGGCCCTTCCGACTGCTCCACCTGCGTGGTGTCGCCGGCACCGCGCTGGCCGATGCCGCGCGTGACCGAGGCGTCCTCGTCCACCCGGCAGCAGCAGGTGCGGTGGGTGGGGGCGATCCCGCGGCGGTGGTCGTGAGCCTGACCGGCGCGACCGAGGACCTCGTCACCGGCCTCCGTGTCGTCATCGAGGTGGTCAGCGAGCTGACCTGACCGGCGCCCTCCGACCCGCCGGGAGCATGCGTGCCGTGAGGGGACGTGCCACTGAAGCGGGCACTGGCCCCGTTGCGCCTGTCGGTGGGTTCGTACGGTCCTGCCATCTGCCGCAAGGACCCGAGGATCGGCCGGAAGGACCCGAGAGATGACCCCCGAACGACTGCTCGACACCGTCACGCTGTTCGGCAGCCTGCTGTTCGGTCTGCTCGTGCTGTTCGTGCCCATCACGGTCGGACTCGTGCTGCTGCAGCGCTGGCTGGGTGATGATCGTCTGGCCCGCCTGCTGGGCGGCGACCGGCTCCTCCCCGCCCTGGTCAAGGGCACCCTGCTGGGGGCCGTCACCCCGTTCTGCGGCTGCTCCACTATCCCGCTGCTGCTGGGACTGCTGCGTGCCCGGGTCCGCTTCGCCGGCGTCGCGGCCTTCATGCTCGCGTCACCGCTGCTCAATCCCTACATCCTCGGGGTCGTCGCGTTGCTGTTCGGCGGATGGACCACGGTGGTCTACGCCGCGGTGGCCGTCGCGACCTCGATGGGGTTGGGCGCGGTGTGGGAGCTGGCCGGGTTGGATCGGTTCCTCCAGCCAGGCGTGCTGCCTGCCTCGGTGCCCGCGACGGTGTCTCGCGTCCCGGTAGGCGGCGAGCTGGTGGCGCTGGGCGCGGCGCCGGACGGGACGTGCGCGGTGAGGGCGGCGGGGACGGCGGAGACGGCGACGGACTGCAGCACCACCCTCGGCCAGCGCAGTGAGCCGGCCACCCGGGCGTGGTCGGGGTGGCGCACCGAGCTCACCGCCGCCGCGCAGGCGGCACTCGACCTGCTGCGCCCGATGCTGCGCCCGATGCTGCTCGGGGTGGGGATCGGCGCCCTGCTGTACGGCGTCGTGCCCGAGGGCTGGCTCGCCGAGGTCCTCGGGACCAGCACGTGGTGGTCGCTGCCCCTGGCGGCCGTGCTCGGTCTACCGCTCTACCTGCGCGGCGAGGCGGCGTTCCCGATCGGAGCGGGGCTGCTGGCCGCCGGCGTGGGGGAGGGGCCCATGTTCGCCATGGTGATCGCCGGCATGGGTGCGAGCCTGCCCGAGGTGACGATCCTGTCCGGCCTCTTCCAGCGACGGCTGCTCGGGGCGTTCCTGGCGTCGGTGTTCGCGACGGCCATCCTCGGCGGGCTGCTCATCCCAGCCATCACCTGACGCCAGCCACGGCTGCCTGCGCGCTCCTCACGCGGCTGCCTGCGCGCTCCTCACGCGGCCGCCTGCGCGCTGCTCGCGCGGGCGCCTGCGCGCTGCTCACGCGGGCGCGCCGGCCGCGTCCAGGACCGGACCGCCAGCGGGCTGGTAGCTGCAGTACGGCTCCTCGGCGAGGTGGTCGCCGGTGATGGCGTACGCCCGTGACCGTGAGCCGCCGCAGACGTTGCGGTACTCGCACACCCCGCAGCGTCCGCGCAGCAGGCCCACGTCGCGTAGCTCGCGGAACAGCGGCGCCTCGCGGTAGATCTCCGGCAGCGACCGCTCCCTGATCGAGCCGCCCGGGACCGGGAGGAACCCGCTGGGGTGCACGTTGCCGATGTGGTCGATGAAGACGAAGCCGCGTCCCGCGTTGATGTCCAGCGGTGGCCGGGGTACCCGCGTCGGCAGGTCCCGTTCGGCGAGCCGCGCCTCCAGCCCGGCGCGCAGCCGCCGGTAGGTCGCCCCCAGCCCGAAGTGGGCCGCGACGTCCACCTCGCCGACCCGGCGTCGCTGCAGGATGACCCGCCGGAAGTGCGGGGCCTCGGTGGTCTTGACCGCGAGGTGGTGCGAGACGTCGACGAGCCAGTGCAGGACGTCCTCGACCTCCTCGGGTGGCAGCGCCTGCAGCGCCTCGCCGCGACCGGTCGGCACCAGCAGGAAGACGCTCCACAGGAAGGCGTCGAGGTCGATGACCTGCCGCAGCAGGTCGGGGAGCTCACCCACGTTGCCGGCGGTGACGGTGGTGTTGATCTGCAGCCGCATGCCGAGCTCGACGATGTCGCGGCAGACCGGGAGGGTGGCCTCGTACGTCCCTTCGAAGCCTCGGAAGCCGTCGTGGGTCGCCGCACTGGCGCCGTCGAGCGAGATCGAGACGGCCTTGGCGCCCGCCGCCGCGGCCGCCGCGAAGCGTGCCCGCGTGGCCTTCGGCGTGACCGAGGGGGCCAGCGCCATGCTGAGACCGAGCTGCTTGCCATAGGCGATCAGATCGGTCAGGTCGGAGCGCTCGAAGGGGTCGCCGCCGCTGATCACGACCATCGGGCTGGGCGCGCCGAAGCTGGCGATGTCGTCGAGGAGTCGCCGGCCCTCGGCGGTGGTCAGCTGCAGCGGGTGCGGCTGGTCCTGCGAGTCCGCGCGACAGTGCTGGCACACCAGCTGGCACGCCCGGGTGGATTCCCAGATCACCAGGAAGGGGCGCTGGTCGGTGTCCTGGTGGACCTTGCGGATCGCGGTGCGGCCGTGTCCGTTCACGCGTGGCTCTCCTCGAAGGTCGCGGTCAGGGCGGTGACGGCCTGCGCGGCGGAGCGCAGGCAGGACGACAGGCCCGGGCCGTGGTAGGGGGCACCGGCCACGACCACGCCAGGCAGGTCGTGGGTCAGTGCCGAGCGGATCGCGTCGAGCCGGGTCCGGTGCCCGACCTCGAGCTGCGGCATCGTCGCCGGCCAGCGCCGGATGGTGGCGTCGACCGGCTCGACGTGCAGGCCGGTGGCCTTCGCGAGCTCCCGGTGCAGCTGGTCGACTAGGCGGTCGTCGTCGAGCTGGATGGCCCGGTCGTCGCCGGCGCGTCCCGCCGAGGCGCGCAGCAGCACCTGACCCTCGTGCTCGTGGTGTGGCCACTTGGTGGACAGGAACGTGGCGGCCTTGAGCAGCTGGGGGTTGCTGCTCGGGACGAGGATGCCGGTCCCGTTGGCGATGGCGGGCACGGCGGCGGCCGCCGCCGGGTAGGCGAGCGCGGTGACCACGACCGACGCCGCCCGCAGCTGCCGGAGCGTGCCGGCCGCCGCCGGGCTGCCCTCGGCCAGGAGTCCGGCAGCGACGTTGGCCGGGGTCGCGACGACGACCCCGTCGACCCCGAGGGTTCGGCCCCCGGT
>Ga0081527_100552_pt1 | contig 16141 bp, 18 predicted proteins | sample HotLakmasection5_FD_70992 | JGI IMG/M metagenome (GOLD analysis project Ga0081527, IMG submission 70992) | Hypersaline microbial mat communities from Hot Lake, Washington, USA - Section #5 (SPADES assembly) (version 2) | ecosystem: Environmental > Aquatic > Non-marine Saline and Alkaline >... | reverse complement strand
GGGGGAGGGGGGGAGGGGGGGGCAAGGGCCCGGGGGACCGGTGCCGGGGGTTTTTGGAAGGGAGCCCCCCCCGGGTTTTGGGTTTGCCCGTAACCGGCGGGCCCCCCCCCCCCCCCCCCGCCCGCGAATGCCGGTGTGGCGAGGGGGGCCTTCGCGGGTTGAACCCGCGGGGCGCCTCGGACTCCGGTCGCCTCTGCACGATCGTATGGACACGGAACCACCGGAACGCGGCGGTGCTTTAGTGAGTCCGTTTTCGCAGTCACGGAAGGAATTTCCGTATGCCGGAAAGCACCTCACTGCTGAGATCGCTGGTCCAGACAACGATCGACAGCGCAGAAGGCTACGACCGCGCCGCCGAGCAAGCCAGGTCACCTGAACTGAAGGCGGTGCTGCAGGATGCCGCCGAGAAACGACGGCAGCTCGTTACCGACCTCAACACGGAGCTCGTGCGTCTCGGCGGAGAACGGCAGGAACGCGGCAGCACGGCCGGTTCGGCGCACCAGATCTGGACCCGGATCAGCACCGCGTTCAAGGACAGGGACGAAGCGGCCGCCGAGCGCGTCGAGGAGGGCGAGGACTACATCGAGAAGAAGTTCCGCGAGGCGCTCGACAGGCAGGACTGGGAGCCGGCCACCCGCCAGGTCTTGCAGCGGGCGCACGGGCAGGTGAAGGAGGGCGAGCGCCTGACCGACCGGCTCGAGGACCTGTACGACTGATCGTTCCCGGCCGGCCGCGTCCGGAAAAAATGGTTGGACGGCGGCAACCGGCGGTTCCGGGTCCGGAGTAATGGACCCGGCGACGGCGGTCGCGACACGCCTGGGCGCCGCCAACCCGCACGCGTGCGCGGGAAAGTTGATGACGAGCGCTCCACATCCGCCCCTTGGCGCATTCAGGGAGTGTCCTGGCCGGGTTGCGGTGGAGGGACCACCAGGACCTTGTCGATGCGCCGCGCATCCATGTCCACCACCTCGAACCGGAATCCGTCGTGCCGGAAAACCTCTCCCGTGGCCGGGACGTGGCCAAGGGCGTAGAGCACGAACCCGGCCATTGTATGGAAGTCGCCCAGGTCGCGCAAGTTGCGCAGACCGACAGTGTCCTCGAATTCGTCAACCGGCATCCTTCCGTCCACCAGCCAGGAACCGTCCTCCCTGCGGACCGCCGCAACCTCGGGCGCCTCGCCGGCCTCCGGAAGATCGCCCGCAATGCTTTCCAGGATGTCCGTCGTGCTGACCACGCCCTCGACGCTGCCGTACTCGTCGACCACGATTGCAAAGTGAAGGCCGAAGGTCTTCATCAGGTCCAAGAGCTTCGGAACGGGCGTGCCGTCATGCACGACAAGGGGCTTGGCGGCGGTCGCCCGGAGATCGAAGGGCTGCCCCCGCACCGCGTCGGCGAGCAGATCCCGGGTGTGGACAATGCCGACGATTTCGTCCAGGCCGCCCCGGCAGAGCGGGTAACGGGAGTGGTTGCTCGACCGGATCTGCTCGAGCAGCGCGTCCACCGGGTGGTCGGGATCAAGCCAGACGACGTCGAGCCGTGGGGTCATGATCGTCCGGACGGTGCGGTCGGCCAGGCGCAGCACCCCGTCGATCATCTCCTTTTCCGCCGGCGCGAAGACGCCCGCCCGCGCGCCTTCGGAGATCATGGAGCGGATCTCCTCCTCGGTCACGGTGACTTCGCGGGCGCCATGCAGGCCGAGCAGGCGCAACAGGGCATCGGTCGACGCTCCGAGCAGCCAGACGAACGGGGCGACGGCCTTCGACAGGCCGCGCATCGGACGGGCGACCAGCGCCGCCGTGCGCTCCGGGTTCTTCAGCGCGATCCGCTTGGGGATGAGTTCGCCCAGGACGATCGACAGATAGGTGATCCCAACGACCACCGTTCCGTATCCGATCACCTCTCCATACCCCCCGAACAGAGCTATGGTGTCCAGCCAGACGCCGAACCGCGCCCCCAGCGTGGCGCCGCCGAAGGCGCCCGCCACGACGCCGACCAGGGTGATCCCGATCTGGACCGTGCTGAGGAAACGGCTCGGGTCGTCCATTAACCGCAGCGCCATGCGGGCGCCGGCGTTGCCCTCGTCGGCCATGGTCCGAAGTCTGGCCCGCCGCGATGACACGACCGCGAGCTCGGACATGGCAAAGACGCCATTCATCAGCGTGAGCAGAACGATGATCGCGACTTCTGCGGCAAGCATGGTGAGCATCCGCCGTGGTTTTGTTGGCAGACAAGGTGTCAGTGCGGGGCTTGCCAGAGGGAGAACACGAATCCTATGCCCGATGGGCACTGCACCGCGCGCCCCCGCCGCAGCAATCCCGGAGTTTAACCGCTCGCGCGGCAGACCGCGCTCGAATCCGGCAATCATGGCGACATCGATCGACGCGGCCGGTCGGCGCATCAGGGACAGGTGCGAGTTCGCCATCCGGGCGGGTCAGCGATCACGGACCAAGCGCCGGCGCCCTTGACCCGACTTGAACACCGCCTGCCGGAGAGTCCTTGCGCACCAACGGGCTATCGGTTCGGCGTCGGTCGTTGGCACCACACCTCCGGGGTTCGGGCAGGGCGCAGGATCAGGCGGCGGTTTCGGGGATGCTGAGCGACGGGCGGCGACGCCGCCGGAGGCGTGCGCAGGATCATGGCGTTTCCGCCGGTGCGTGGCCTTAACATGTCCGCAAGGCTCGCCCATATGATCTGACCAGACTGGTCAGCAAAGGGCGAGCGGCATGACGCAGCGAAACAGGCGGCCGGCCAGGAACGGGGCCGGGATGTCGACCGGCGCACGGCGCATACCGGGCCGCTGGAAGCTCGAGGACGCGAAGGCCCGGTTCAGCGAACTCGTCAGGGAGGCGCGGGAGCGCGGGCCTCAGCGGGTGACGGTGTACGGCAAGGACGCGGTCGTCGTCGTTTCGGCCGACGAGTTCAACCGCCTCCAATCCAGGGACGAGCGGCCGAGCCTGCACAGTCTTCTCGCCGACTCGCCCTTGAAGGACCTCGAGTTCGGCTCGGACGGCGAGAAGAGCCCCGTGCGCGAGGTGGAGCTTTGAGAGGCTGGCTGCTGGACACCAACGTGATTTCGGAACTGCGCAAGCCGTCCTGTGATCCGGCGGTCAGGGCATGGTCCGACAGCCAGCCGCCGGAGAGCTTCTTCCTGAGCACGCTCACCGTGGCGGAGATCCGGTTCGGCATCGAACGGCAGAGCGATCCCGCGTTCCGCCACGACCTGATCGCCTGGCTGGATCACCGCCTGCGGCCCTGGTTCGCCGACCGCATCCTGCACGTCGACGAGGACGTCATCCTCGAATGGCGCCGCATGGTGGCAGCGGGCAAGACCCGGGGACTCACGTTCAGTCAGCCCGACCTGTTCATCGCGGCGACGGCGAGGATCCATGACCTGACCGTCGCGACCCGAAACGCGGCGGACTTCGAGCGCGCCGGCATTGCCGTCGTCAATCCGTGGATGCTGCCCGGCCATTCGTAGGGGGCACCGGTGTCACCCCTGCCCCAGCTCCTTCAGCGCCGCCGGGATCAGGCGCTCAATGCCGGCGCCGGCGCCCAGGCATTCGGCGCAGCGGAATGGCGAACTCTCGGTGTTCGGCCCTGGGGCGGTGGCCAAGGGCACAGTCTTCGCGAGGGCTGCGGACTGTGGGGGCGCATTGCTACCGCAAGCCGCGTGTGGGTAGAAGGCCATGGTGGTCTCATGGTGAGGTGAGGGCGAAAGAAAGGAGCCGTCTATCGACCCTCGCCGCCGGAGCCGTCGCGGCCCGAGTCGATGAATCGTGCCACAATGCCGACCGCGGTAGCGCCAATGAAGGCGCCAGCCAAAACCCCCTGCCCGAGAAGTCCCAAGGTAAAGCTTCCCACAATCAGCATCACCGCAATACAAAATCCTAATATTTGTCCTCGGCGGTGCCCAACATGTTCAAATTCGGATTTCCTGATGGCGGATTCCAATCTTCGAGTTCTAGAGCCATCCCATGCCTGTGAAGCTCCATCTGAACAACTATGTCCTCCAGAAAGAGATTCGAGAACTTCGCCGTGAAGCCAGATTCAGAGTGTTCTAAATGTTGCAATAGCTCAATCGATAAAGGTTTCTGAACAAGTCGCTCAGCATCTCTTCTCTGCATGAACACATGATTAATTTGCGCAAGTATCAGGGGAAATTGATCATTCCCGACGTTTTCGCGCAGCGCCGCCAAGTGGTCGGCAATTGCCGCCACGAGGTCGGTATCCAAACCCTCGGAATCGCGTTTTGAATCTTCGTCTCGCGGCTTTGACGACGGCTCATCCATTGTTGAGCGCCGTCGAAAAAGCCCGCGTCGATGCGGCAGACACGTCATCCATGGCCGCCGCAATCGCCGACCGCGGCAGCTGCCGTTTTGACCCGTTCACGGCATTCGGCTTTCCGTTGCCGTGATCGCGGTGAGGGCCGTTCTTTGTGCTGGCCGCGGCAAGCCGCGCCTCGAACGTCCTCAGCGTTGCCTCCGCCCGGCGCAAATCGGCCTCTGCATCGCTCGGGCGTGGAGGCGTGAACACGTCTGCAATGCAGCCCAGGCCTTGCAGCAAGCCTCGGCGAAAGCCCCGACGATAGGCGGCAACCTCCTCCGGGCCGCACGCTTCGGGTCCGCGGTGGAACAGGATTTGAAAGACGTTCATCCCGGCCTCTCGTTGACGTCACGAGCCTTGTGCCGGCCCACCTCCACTCCGGCATATGCATACATGGGACGGTGTCCGCCGTCCGCCATCGGGATCGCAGGGCCAGCATAAGTGTTAAAGTATGCGCATCTCAATATTCAAGGCGCACACGCTTGCCGCCACTGTTCCGTCGCCTACGCCTGCCCCAGATCCTTCAGCGCCGCCGGGATCAGGCGCTCCACGCCGGCGCCGGCGCCCAGGCGCTTTGCCGCGGCGTGGACGGCGGTGAAGGCCTCGGCGCGCTGGTAGCCCAGGTTGACCAGGGCGGAGACGGCGTCGGCGGTCGCCGAGGCCTCGCCCGTCGGCGCCGCCGCTCCGCCCGAAGCGGCAGCGGTGCCCGCGGCGACGGCCGGAGCGAAGGCGAAGGCGCCGGCCTTGTCCTTCAGCTCGGCGACGATGCGGCTGGCGATCTTCGGGCCGACGCCCTCGGCACGGGTCAGGGGGATGCGGTCCTGCGCGGCGATGGCGGTGGCCAGGGCGTCGGGGCTGAGCACGCCGAGCACGGCCAGCGCCATGCGCCCGCCGACGCCCTGCACCGTGGTCAGCAGGCGGAACCAGTCGCGCTCGGCGGCGTCCAGGAAGCCGTACAGGTGGATGTGGTCCTCGCGCACGTGCGTCTCGACCAGCACCGACACGGCCGCGCCGCCGCGGTCCAGCCGGTCCAGGGTGCGGCGCGAGCAGAACACCAGATAGCCGACCCCGCCCACGTCGATCACGGCGGAGTCGGCGGCCACCGCGTCCACCGTCCCGGTCAGCTTGGCGATCACGGCCGGACCCCCGCGCCGTCGAGCGGCGACGCCGCCGCCGCGCGGCGCACGGTCCCGACCGGCCCGGCGATCACGGCGCGATCACGGCGCGACGGGGGCCAGCCGCGCCAGGCGGGCGGCGGTCTGGCGGTGGTGGGCGTGGCAGATGGCGACCGCCAGGGCGTCGGCGGCGTCGGCCCCGGCCAGGCGGGCGCCGGGCAGCAGGGTGCGCACCATCATCTGCACCTGCGCCTTGTCGGCATGGCCGACGCCGACCACCGCCTTCTTGATGTGGTTGGCGCCGTATTCGGCCACCGCCAGCCCGGCCCGCGCCGGGGCCAGCAGCGCCACGCCGCGGGCCACACCGAGTTTCAGGGTGGATGTCGCGTTCCGGTTGACGAAGGTCTCCTCGACCGCGGCCTCGTCCGGGCGATAGCGGTCGATCACCGCGACCAGCCCGTCGTACAGGGCGACCAGCCGGTCGGCCAGCGCCGCGCCGTCGTCGGAATGCACCGCGCCGTCGGCGACGTGCGAAAGGCGGCTGCCGTCGATGTCGACCACGCCCCACCCGGTATGGCGCAGCCCCGGGTCGAGGCCGAGCACGCGGACCGCCGCGCCGGTCACGCCGCCAGCCGTTCCAGCACGTCCTCGGCGATCTCGTAGTTGGCCGAGATGCGCTGGACGTCGTCGTTGTCGTCGAGGGCGCCGAGCAGCTTGAACAGGCTGCCGGCCGGCTCCTCGTCCACCTGCACGGTGGTGATCGGCTTCCAGGTCAGCCCGGCCGAGCGTGGCGGCCCCAGCCGCCCCTCCAGCCCGTCGCGCACCGCGGCGAAGTCGTCCACCGCGCAGGTGACGACGTGGCCGTTGTCGTCCGACTCGACGTTCTCCGCCCCGGCCTCCAGCGCCGCCTCGAACACCGCCTCGGGCGAGCCGGCCTCCGGCGCATAGTCGATCTCGCCGACGCGGTTGAACAGGAAGGCGACCGAGTTGGTCTCGCCCAGGCTGCCGCCGTGCTTGGAGAAGGTGGCGCGCAGCTCGGCCGCGGTGCGGTTGCGGTTGTCGGTCAGCGCCTCGACGATGACGGCGACGCCGGCGGGGCCGTAGCCCTCGTAGCGCATCTCGGTGTACTCGGTGTCGTCGCCGCCGCCGGTCGCCTTCTTGATGGCCCGCTCGATGTTGTCCTTGGGCATGTTGGCCTGGCGGGCGGCGGCGATGGCGGCGCGCAGGCGCGGGTTGGACTCCGGGTCGGGCAGCCCCTCGCGCGCCGAGACGACGATCTCCCGAATCAGCTTGGTGAACTGTTTGGCCCGCTTGGCGTCCTGCGCGCCCTTGCGGTACATGATGTTCTTGAACTGCGAATGGCCGGCCATGCGACGCGTTCCCTCGCGCTTCGTGCCCTTGATTGTGACAATGCGGCGGGCCGGACCGCCCCGACGCCGGTGCGGTGCCGGTTCGATCCAGACTATGACCGTTTTGCCGCGCGGCGAAAAGATGCCAGCGGCGGCGGGGCTTGCACACCGGCCCGGACGCGGCGATCTCTGCATGAGGGCCACAACCAGGGACCGGCCATGGCGACCAGACTCGATACCCTGCTGGCGGAGCGCGCCGCTGTCCGCGAACGGACGGCGCGGCACGCGGCCCTTGGCGCGCTGGCGCGGCTGGCGGCCGCGGGCGTTGAGGCGGGCATTGTCGGCTCCCTGGCCCGCGGGCAGTTTCTCGGTCATTCGGACATCGATATCCTGATCCTGGACGCCGCCGGGCTGGACGACGGCGCGATCATCGGGCTGATCGAGCCGGAGATGCGCGGCCTGCCGTTCGACGTCGTTTTTCTGGAGCGCGTCCGCGAGCCCGAACGGTCCTGGCTGCTGGAAGAGCTTGTCCGTGCACCCGATTTTTAGCCGCCTCCGCCATCGGCTTGAGCGTACGAAGGAGGAGGCGGAAGTCTTTCGGGAGTCGCAGGATCTCCTGAGGGTCCTGCCGCCCGGACGGGCGGCCGACTGGTCGCACAGGGCGAACGCGGCGTTCGGGATTGTCAGTGTCTATTCGGGTCTCGAGACCATTCTCAAGACCGTGGCAGACGAAATAGATCACTACGCGCCCGCCGGCGCCGATTGGCACGCCAAGCTTCTGGAAGCCATGGCGTTGCCGATCGAGGGCATTCGTCCTGCGGTCCTGTCTCCTGGCACGTATGCGTTGCTCAACGAGTTACGGAAGTTTCGCCACGTCGTGCGGTCGAACTATGGAATGGATCTGAATGATCGTGGTGTTACAGAAAACCGAGAACGCCTGCATGCAGTCCTTCCAGCATTCGAGCGTGATCTGGCCGCGTTCGAACGGGCAATGATGGCCTCGTAATTTTCGATGACTTGCGCATACGGCGTGTTCCCGCAGATCTTTTCAAGACGGCATCGGGCAGGAAAGAATATTTCCTCCGGATCGCGCACGTGAGCCCAAACGGTCCCGGCTGCGGAAGACTGCGTTCGTGCACTCGATAGTCATGAGGCTACGCCATCGGTTCGATCGAACCAGGACAGAGGCCGCCCTGCTGGCCAGGGCGGAATGCCTGCTCGCCGACCTGCCGCGCAACGCCGCTGCCGACTGGGCGCGGTGCGCCTGCACGGCGTTCGGCATCGTCTCCGTCTATTCCGGGCTGGAGCGGCTGCTGGAGGCCGTCGCCGACGAGATCGACGGCGAGGTGCCGACGGGCAGCGTCGCCGATGCCGAGCTGCTCGCCGCCCTGGCCTCGCCCGTCGACGGCCAGCGCCCGGCCCTGCTGTCGGCGGAAACGCACGCGCTGCTCGACGGCCTGCGCCGGTTCCGCCGGGTCGCCCACGCGCACGTCATCTCGGAACTGACGGAAGCCGACCTCGCGGCCAACCGGGCGCGGCTGCATGCCGTGCTGCCGGCGTTCGCGCGGGACCTGGCCGCGTTCGAACAGGCGCTGGGCGCGCCGGAACAGGACCGCCGGTAGCCGCCCCGCCGGCGCCCTACCCCGCCTCGGCCCGCGCCTGGGCGATCAGGTCGCGCAGCACGTCCAGGCCGACGGCGCCGGGGACGATCTCGTCGCCGACGATGAAGGCCGGCGTGCCGCGGATGCCGAGCGCCTGGGCCAGGGCCATGTTCGCGGCGATCTCCCGGGTCACCGCGTCGGAGTCCATGTCGGCGCGCAGCCGCTCCACGTCGAGGCCGACCTGTTCGGCGAGATCGAACACGACGTCTTCGCTCATGCGCCCGCGGTGGCCCATCAGCGCGTTGTGGTACGGGACGTACAGGTCCTGCTGCTGCGCCGCCAGCGCCGCGCGCGCCGCCAGCACCGACGTCTCGTGCAGGATCGGCAACTCCTTGAACACGACGCGGACGTTCGGATCTTCCTCGACCAGGGCGAACACGTCGTCCAGCACGCGCTTGCAGTAGCCGCAGTTGTAGTCGAAGAACTCGACCAGGGTGACGTCGCTGTCCGGGTTGCCCATCACCGGCGAGGTCGGGCTGTTGAACAACTCGTCGCCGCGCGCGGCGAGTTGGTCGCGGGCCAGTTCCTGCTCGGCCTCCTGCTCGCGGGCCTGCAGGACCGCCACCGCCTCCATGATGATTTCCGGGTTTTCCAGCAGGTAGGCGCGCACGATGCTCTCGATCGCGGCGCGATCCTCGGCGCCGAAGCGGTCCTGCGCGGCCTCCTGGGCCCCGGCCCGCGTAGCCGCGCCGAAGGCCAGCGCCAGCGCGACGGACAGCAGCGCCGCCAGGCGCCACAGCGATAGGTTCATAAGTGCCTCCCCGTCCGGGTCCCCGGGTCCCTGTAGCGGTGTCGGGGCAAAATGGCCACGCCGGCCGCGCCGGGCAAGCCGGAAGCGCGGCCACACGCATTTGTGAAGGCGCGCCGCCGGCCTACAGCCGCTCGGCCGCGCGCTGGATGTCCTGGGCGCGCAGCCAGCCCGACGACCCCTGCGGCAGCTCCTGCAGGGCCCGCTGCGCCTGCCAGCGCGCCAGCTCGCCGTCGCCGGTGGCCATCGCCTCCTCGGCCAGCGCCAGGGCGGCCATGCCCATGTCGCCGGTGCGCCCGTAGGCCGTGGCGAGCAGGCGCCAGGCCAGCGGCGTGCCGCCGTCCCGCGCGCGCACCGCGCGCTCCAGGTCGGCGATCGCACTCTGCACCACGGCGGGGTCGCTGGAGTCGACCTTGGTCTGGGCCAGGGCGACCAGGATCAGCGGCTCGTCCGGCAGCAGGTCGACCGCGCGCTGATAGTAGTGCCGCGCCTCGTCCAGCCGGCCGTGCTCCAGCAGCATCTGCCCGACCAGCTCGTTGAAATAAGGGTCGTCCGGCGCCTCGCCCAGCAGCTCGGTCATCAGCGCCAGCCCGCCCTCCAGGTCGCCGCTGCGGTACATGGCGATCGCCCGGCCGTAGCGGCCGGCGACCGACGGATCGGCGGCGTACTGGCGCAGGGCGACGTGGGGCATGAGGAACCCGATCAGCTTGGCCTGCATGCGCGCGAACCGCTCCTCCCAGCCGGCCGGCAGCGGCCGGCCCGTAACGGGCGAGCGGTTCACGTGGGCGCGCAGCGCGTCGACGCGGTCGCGGGTCAGCGGGTGCGTGCGCACGTACTCCGCCTGACGCGAGGTCGGCGCCAGCTCCTGGCCCTCCAGCTGCTCCATGAACGACAGCAGGCCCTCGGAGCTGATCCCGGTGCGGTCCAGGTAGGACAGTGCGGCCTGGTCGGCGGCGCTTTCCATGCCGCGGGTGTAGCCGAGGAAGGTGCGTTCGGCGAGCTGCATGCCGCCGCCCATCACCGCCGGCCCGGCCCGCGGGTCCCCGGCCGCGATCGCCGCGGCGATGCCCAGCAGGGTGCTGATCAGGGCGGTGCGCCGGGCATCGGCCAGCGCGTCCGCGCCCTGGATGGTATGGCCGCCGGCGATGTGGCCGGTCTCGTGCGCGATCACGCCGATCAGCTCGCCGGCGTGCTCGGTGTTCACCAGCAGGCCGGTGTGCAGGAACAGGGTCTGCCCGCCGGTCACGAAGGCGTTCAGCGTCTGGTCGTTGACGATGAGGATGTCGACCGCATGCGGCGTCACGCCGGCGGTGCGAAAGATTGGCTCCGAGAACATCCGGATGGTATTCTCGATCTCCGCGTCCCGGATGAACGACATCCGCCCCTGCGCCGCGGCCGGCGGCGCCGACAGGCACAACACGACCAGAACCGTGACAATCCTACGCAGCATGAGTCTCTCCTGGCGCTGGCCCGGCAGTCTCGCTGGCACACATTTGTGGCGGCTCGGCGGCGCGGTCACCCTGATTCTGCTCGCCGCCGGGTGCGGCGGCAACGGCACCGAGCGGCCGGCGGGCTTCGACGTGCTCAACGTCGCCGTCGCCGACGAGCCGCGCGCCGCGCTGATCGGCCGCGACGTCCTGCGCCGCGGCGGCAATGCGGCCGACGCCGTGACCGCGATGGCCCTGACCATGGCGGTCACCCTGCCGTCCCGCGTCGGGCCCGGCGCCGGCGGCGCATGCCTGGTGCACGACCCGGCGGAAGGCTCGGTCCGCGCCCTCCAGTTCCTGCCCGGCGGCGACGGCGCCCCCGGATTCCTGCGCGGCCTGTTCTCGCTGCACGGCGCCCACGGCACGCTGCGCTGGGCGGAGCTGATCGGCAGTGCGGAGAACCTGGCCCGGTTCGGCCACCCGATGTCGCGCGCCCTGGCCCGCGACGCGGCGGCCGCGCCGGACCGCGCCCCGCCGCCGCTGGGCGGCACCGGCGGCGCCCCCGCGGTCGAGGGGACGACGGTGGAGTTCCCGGCGCTGGCCGCCACCCTGGGCCGCGTGCGCCGCGACGGGGTCGGCGCCTTCTACGAAGGGGATCTCGCCCGGCAGGTTGCGGAGGGCGCGGCCGAGGCCGGACAGCCGCTGACGGTGCAGGCCCTGCGCGCCTACCGGCCGGCCTGGACCGACACGATCGAAATCGAGGTCGGCAACGACCTGCTGCATTTCGCCCCGGCGCCCGGCGTCTCCGGCCCCGTGCAGCAGCGGCTGTGGGCCGGGGGCGCCGAGGCCGCGGCGGCGGGCGCCCCGGTGCTGCCCGGCGGGGCCAGCGCGGCGGCGGTGTCGGCCGACGAGATGGCGGTGGCCTGCGGGTTTGGCATGGGCGCCCTGTTCGGCAGCGGCGCGGCGGCCGGGGATACCGGCGTGCTGCTGGCCGCGCCGGCGCCGCCCGGGCGGCCGCTGCACGGCGGCGTCGCCGGGGTCGTCAACGCGCCGCTGGCGCGCGCCCTCGTGGGCGCCGGGGGGCGCGGCGCGGCCGCCGGGGGCCGCGGGGCGGGTGCGGAGGCTGGGGGCCCCCCCGCGCGGGCCCCGCCCGGCCCGGTCCGGGTCACCGACCCCCCCGATGAGCTCCCCGATCTGTCCACCGATGACCGCGACCGGCTGCGAGCGGTCATCCTCAGCCACGACAACGACCCCATCGCCCAACTCGTCCCCGACCTGCTCATCGAAGCCCCCCAGTGGCTCACCGGCGAGCGCGGACGCGGCGTCCCCACCAGCATGCGCTGGCGGCCCTTCTCCACCTTCTGGCACACCGCCATCGACGCGGCCAACGCCATGGTCACCGTCCCCGGCGAGTTCCGCTCCTACGGCCACGACTACCGTGCCGACATGGCCCGCGTCGTGCGCGACGCCTACGCACTCCCCCCCGCCACCGACCAGCAGCTCGCCCGCATCGAGGCCACCCTCCGCGTCCTCGAGGTCGAACGCGCCCGACGCATCGAGGCCTCCACACACCAGACACCGCCACCCGCACCCATCCACCGACCCGAAGCCGGAGCCCACACCGGCGGTGTCCCCCTGAAGACCCGCCGCACCCGAGGCGCCAGATGGCTGCGACCCCGACCATGAGCGGCCACTCGTCAGCGCCAACCGAAGCGCTCCGAGAGTGCCCCGGCCGGTGCCGGGTCCGACCTGGCTAGGCGACGTCGCGCTCCACCTCGTCGTTCCATGCACGCTTGACCCCCCGCCACGCCTCGTCGTCCATGTGACGTCGCCAGTACGGCGAACACGACAGCTCGCTTCGCGACAGCTGCCGCTCCCCGAGCAGATGCCGCCGGACCTCGCGCACCTCGGCAGCCTCCCCGTGCACGAACGCGTGCGTACGGCCGGGCAGCTCCGGCAGCGCCGCCACGGCGTCGGGCAGCAGGCGCTCGTCGGCTGCCTCGTTCCCGCTGCGATGCAGCCACCGCAGCTGCACCCCGGGCGGATGGCGGAGGTCGAGCTCGTGCTCCGGTCCATCGACGACGAGCAGCGCCGTGCCATGCGCGCCGGCATCCAGGTGCTCCAGGGACGCCCCGATCGCCGGCAGGGCCGACTCGTCACCCGCCAGCAGGTGATGGTCCGCGGTGGGGTCCGGGCGGTAGCCACCGCCGGGGCCGGTCAGCACGAGCACGTCACCGGGTTCGGCCCCCGACGCCCACAGCCCACCGGGTCCGTCCGCGTGCACCACGATGTCGAGCGTCAGCTGGCCATCGTCCGGGGCGAACCGCCGCACGGTGTAGCGGCGGCGGTACGGCTGGAGCTCGTCCGGCTGTTCGTTGCGGATGTGTTCGAGGTCGAAGGGTGCCCCATAGGGGGCGTGCTCCGGCGGGATCGCGACGTTGACGTAGGCGTCGGTCTCGACCGGGGCCTCGAAACCAGCCAGGCCCTCGCCGCCGAGCACGACGCGCACCATGGCGGGCGTCAACCAGGTGACCGACTGGACCGTGCCGTGCATGCTGCTCTCCGGATCGGATGACGTCCCCGCGTCCACGGCCGCTGAGCCTCGACGACGACGCTCGGTGTGGTTCGGCGGCCGGTGCGGTCCTGGACCGAAGTCGTGAGGCTTGACGTGAGCGGCGAGGGTTAGGTATACCTAACCTTATCGTCTGGCGCGGCTTGGAGTCAATGTGGCAGGACCGTCGTTCGGAGCGATACGCCTCAGTAGCAACAGGATCGAGTTCTGCGTCCCCTCGGACGACGGGCGGGTGATCGAGGTCGGCTTCGACATCGGGGACCACACCTGCCATGCGCTGCGTCACCTGCTGGCGGCACGGATCGACCCGCTCACAGGGTGCCGGCTGCCCTGTACCCGCCGTTCGGTGCTGGCGCGGGCATTGGCTGCGACGGGCGCCGCCCTCGAGCGGGTCGAGGTGCTGCCGGGGACGCCTCCACGGCTCGTGTTGGCGATCGTCACGTCCGAGGGGATCGTGCGCCGCATCGATCTCGACCTGCTCGATGCCGCCGAACTGCTCGCGGGCCACCGTGTGCGTGCCGTGGCCGTTGGCTGGCCCGACCGGGACTGGGATCACGAGTTGCGCGAGCTCCTTCGGTGAGCAGGATCCGGGCCGGCGCGACGTTGTCGTCCCTCGGCAGCGCAGCCGTCACGGACCCGAACGGGAGCAGGATCCTCGCCGAGGACGGGGGTCCGACGCCCCAGGGATGCTCGGAGCGAGGCGGGCCGGAGGACGCGCACGGGGACCGCGTCCTGCCGGCCGAGATGGTCGTCGAACGGCTCGCCGCCGGACCCGCCGCCGCCCCGGTTGCCCTCGGCTACGGCCACGGGTGCTGTCGGCCACGCTGTGCGAGCTGGCCGAGGAGCGCTTCCTCCGCGACACGATCAGCGGCCGCTGGGCGACCCACCTCGGGGTCACGGGCACGCTGGCGACCAACGCCTCGGCCTGCCTGGCCGCGCTGGCTGATGTCGTCGGACGGCTCGTCAGCGTCGCCGAGGCCATGGAGCGCTGTCTGGAGGCGATCTGGGTGATCGACCCCGACCGGGTCGCGCTCGGCTACGCCCCCGGGAGCGCACCGGTCGCGGCCGTCCAGTTCCTCCCGGGCGACGTCCGTATCGTCCGAGGGTCACCGACCACGGCCGCGCCGGAGGATGCCCGGTCGTGGCGGTGGCCGGCCCTCGCCCCGCTCGTGCGCGCATGGTGCCGGGACGGCGCCCTCGAGTTCGCCGCCACCTGCCGGACGCTGTGGCCGCCGCCGGCCGTGGGGCGGTGAGCCGCCTCCGTGGCCTTCCTGCGGTCGGTGCTGGTCGAGCGGGAGCCGGCACTCGCCGCGGCGGGGTGATCCGACGGCCGGCACCGGGTCAGGACGGCAGCTCGGCCAGCGCACGTAGGGCGTGGTCCACCGCGTCCGGCAGCTCGTCGGCCTGCCCGTCCCGCACCAGCTCGTCGAAGCGGCCGCCGAGGTGGTGGCGCAGACGGGTGGCTGCCTCGTCGAGACGTCGCTGTTCCGGGCCGAACGTCGGTGTCGGAGCGTGGCCGACGGCGCCGAGCAGGCGCGCCGCCGGGACGGACGCCTCGAGCCGCGTCAACAGCTCGACGAGGTTGCGCAGGGTGGTCCACTGGTGGGTCTGGTCCCCCAACCGGTCCCAGTGCCCGATCAGCCGCTGGAACCCGGGGATGGCATCCTCAGGGTCGGCGACCCGGGCCCGGAGTGAGCTCGCCGTCAGCCGCCCGACGCCTGCCAGCATCTGCCAACCCGCCGCGTCCGCCCGGCCGACGACGCGGTCCACGAGCTCCAGGGCGTGCAGGGGATCGCGTTCGGTGAGCGCCTCCGCCTCGGCGTAGTCGCACCAGCACACCACCAGCTCGCTGCCGGCCGCCCGCGCGGCGCTGCGCACCTGCGCGGCGAGGGCGAGCGCCTCATCCACCCGGCCGGCGTACCCCAGGGTGATGGCCGCGCTGGCCCGGGCGAAACCCGCGGTGAAGTCGTCCTCCGCCGTGCGCGCCAGCTCGGCAGCCCGGTCGAAGTGGTCGAACGCCGAGGTCAGGTCGCCGCGGTAGGTGTGCAGGTCACCGAGCACCTCGTGACCGTGGCGTGCGAGCGGATCGTCGGGCAGCTCGCTCAGCAGCTCGGCAGCCCCCTCGGGGTCGCCCCGGTTGAGCCGGTTGAGGGCCGCGATCGCGGCGACGACCGCCGCGAGCGGATGGTCCGAGCCCACGGCCGCCGCCAGGGGCGCCTCCGCCCAGGCGCCGATGTCGGCGCGCAGTCGTTGGTAGACCAGCACGTAGGGCGCGGCAGCGATCCGGACGGCCGCGTCCATGGCACCGGCCTCGAGCGCCCGGGCGTGGGCCGCTTCGAGGTTGGAGGTCTGCTCGTCGAGCAGGGCGGCGCAACGGGCCTCGTCCGGCCCGCGCAGCCCGGCGCTGACCCGTTCCGCCAGGTCGACGCAGTGGGCGACGAAACGGTCGAGGGTGGGGGCGGCATCACCGGACACGGCCAGCCGCTCGCTCGCGAACGATCGCACCGTCTCGAGGAGCCGGTAGCGGGCCCGGGCCGGGCCGGCGTCCACCACCACCAACGACCGCTCCACGAGATCGCCGACGCCGAGGGCCACGTCGCACCCGGCGCACACGGCCTCGGCGGCCGCGAGGTCGAAGGGCCCGGCGAACACCGACAGCTGACCGAGGAGCCGCTGCTGCTGCGCGTCCAGCAGATCGTACGACCACCCGATGACGGCCCCCAGGGTCTCGTGGCGTCCCTGCTCGGCCGAGCGCAGGAGCCGGAGCCGGTCGTCGAGCCGCGCGGCCAGGTCGGACAGGTCCAGCCCCCGCAGCCGAGCTGCTGCCATCTCGATGGCCAGCGGCAGGCGGTCCAGCCGGGCGCACACGGCCGCCGCTGCCTCGGCATCCGCATCGCCGATGCGGGGCCCCGCGTCCGCGGCGCGGTCCCGGGACAGCGCCCGCGC
>Ga0081527_100549_pt1 | contig 16202 bp, 15 predicted proteins | sample HotLakmasection5_FD_70992 | JGI IMG/M metagenome (GOLD analysis project Ga0081527, IMG submission 70992) | Hypersaline microbial mat communities from Hot Lake, Washington, USA - Section #5 (SPADES assembly) (version 2) | ecosystem: Environmental > Aquatic > Non-marine Saline and Alkaline >... | reverse complement strand
TATAATTCAACTTGACCAAATTGATAAAAAAGAAAACCATTTACTAGCAAGTATGGAAGTCAAAAAGGGCTGGCTTGATTTTTTTCAGTCCCAATCTTTCAGAATAAAAGAATTGGAAACTTTTAAAAATATTGATATTTTACATTTTCATAACCTGCACGGCGGTTTTTTCTCTCCATTTACCCTGCCGGAACTGACACAGCTCAAGCCAGCAGTCTGGACATTACATGATGAACAATCCTTTACCGGACACTGCGCTTATTCTTTTGAGTGCGAAAAATGGATTTCAGGCTGCGGAAATTGTCCCAGGCTATGGTACCCGCCTGAAATCAAGGTTGATACTACCAATTTTCTATGGAATACAAAAAAACTAATTTATGAAAATTGTAATATGCAAATACTTACCCCTTCAGAATGGCTTAAAAACAGAGTGCAAAAAAGTATCTTAAAAAATCATGATGTAAGGGTTATGAGAAATGGTGTGGATGAAAAAGTTTTTTATAACTGGGATAAAATACAGAGCCGCCGGGAATTAAACCTTCCTGAAAATAAAAAAATTCTTCTATTTAATGCAGATACAAGTGATGAAAATCCCCAAAAAGGCGGAAAATACTTAAAAGAGGTTTATGAGTATTTTAAAGATAATGATGACGTATTATTCCTCTTAATTGGCGGTGATAAGACTGAATATATTACACCTAATTATCTAAAAATTGAATATGTATATGACACACCAGCTATGGCAAAGTATTATGCTGCATCTGATTTGTTTATTTTCCCAACTTTAGCGGATAACTTGCCTTTTGTAGTACTTGAGTCCCTTGCTTGCGGTACTCCTGTAATTTCATTTAAAACAGGCGGTGTTTCTGAAATGATTGAACATATGAAAAATGGCTATATTGCAAATTATGAGGATGTTAATGATTTTGTAAATGGCGTAAAAGTCTTTTTGCAAGATAAAAATCTTCTTACTTCAGCAGGAAATGCGGGCCGGGTGTTAGTGGAAAATGAATTTACCCTTGATAAATGTCTGGATAATCATATGAAACTTTATGAAGAAGTGTTTGAAAAGGCAAAGCAATGAAAATATCCGTAATTACAGTATGCAAGAACGCGGAAAATACAATAGAAAAAACATTGCAAAGTGTGTTTAACCAGACATACCATGATATTGAATATATAATCATTGACGGACTTTCAACAGATATCACGCTTGATATTGTTGAAAAATATAAAGACAAAATAGATTATCTGTTATCTGAAGAAGATACAGGGATTTATAATGCTATGAATAAGGGAATAAAGTTGGCAACAGGGGATATTTTATATTTTTTAAACGCTGATGACAGGGTTTATGATGAAAATGTGTTTCAGGAAGTGATAAATGTCTTTAGAAAAAGAAAAAATAACCCTGATATTATTTTTGGAAATATGCTTTGTTCCAATAACAGACAACTTTCTGATGAACAGGTTAATATGAAACCCGGTGATATTTATAAATATGACTTTTTTAATTCCGGATTTTCCTTTATGAGCCAGAGTGTTTGCCAGCAGGTAATGTTTTATAAAAAAAGCCTGTTTGATAAGTTTGGACTTTACGATGAAAGCTACAATATTTATGGCGATTGGGAAATTAACGCCAGATTTATGTTAAAACACAATTGTTCCTGTAAATATATTGACAGAACCATTGCAGACTTTGAACTTGGCGGAATAAGCACTAAAAAAACGTCTGAAACCGACAAAATCAGGGAAGCTGAATTTAATAAAATAAAAGAGCTTTACCTTAAAAAAGAGGCTGTTATTCATAAAATTATTTATAAAAACCTGTATTCTTTTATGAGCAAATATTTTAGGTCTTTATTAAGGTTGTATGACAATAACGAAAACTTTAAAAAACAACTGGATCAAATAATTGCGGGGCTGTTTGCCCAAAAAATCAACTTATGCTGACTAATAACCGGAAAATAAAAATGAAAAACCTACCTTACATAATTAAAAAGACATTCAGAAAAAAATACGCAAACTGGTATTTTAAAAATGAAATCGAGCCTTTCAACAAAAAATTCGATATAAAACCAGCTTTACGTGATAAATTAAAGAGTGTTTTATATTTAAATATGTACATTGGTATAGGCGGGGCGGCAAAAATAACTTACAATATGCTCTGTAAAAATCTTCAAAAAAGAGGCGTTGACTCACACATTCTGGTTAACAAGAATTTAGACATTAAACAGGACAAAGATACTGTATTAATAACTTCTCAGAAAACAAATGACCAGAGAATTCTTTATAAAGGGATGTTTGAGGAGGGACTTCTGGATTTTCTCCATCTTTCCAGTTTTGAAATTAAAAATTATGATGTTTTCAAAAATTGCGATGTCTTTCACTTGAACAACTTGCACGGCAACTATTTTAACTCTTTCGCACTGCCGGAATTAACCGCACTTAAACCTACGGTCTGGACTTTACACGATTTGCAGGCAATAACCGGACACTGCGCATTTCCTTATGACTGTCAGGGTTGGGAAACAGGTTGCAAAAAGTGCGATTACCTCAATAATACGCCTGAATTAATTAAAGATACCAGCGAATATTTGCTGAAAACCAAGAAAAAAATATATAATAACTGCGATTTTACAGTTGTATGCTATTCAGAATGGATGAAAAAAAACGCAGAAAAAAGTATTTTAGGCAATAAAGACATAAGATTAATTTATAACGGTATTGATGAAACGGTATTTAAACCTTATGATAAAGCCGAATCCAGAAGAGAATTAGGGCTTCCCGAGGATAAAAAAATCCTTTTATTTGTATCAAACTGCAATTTTAAAAACAAGCAAAAAGGCGGAGAATATCTTATCAAAGCATTTGAAAACTTAAAACACAGGAATGACATATTTTTTGTAGCAATCGGAAATGAAACACGTGAGTATTTAAACGAAAAATTCCTTTGTGTTGAATACATTCACGATGAAAAAGAGATGGCAAAATATTATTCAGCCGCTGATTTATTTGTATTTCCGACTATGGCTGAAACTTTCGGGTTGGTAATCGCAGAGGCGCTTGCATGCAAAACTCCAGTAATAACATTTAACACCGGTCCTGTACCTGAGATAGTTGATCATCTTGAAACAGGATATATAGCAAATTACAGGGATAAAAAAGATTTTATTAACGGTATTGAGTTATTCTTAAATGACGAAGGATTAATTCATTTCTGTTCAGAAAAAGGGCGAGAGGTCGTAAAAAAGCGGTTTTCTATTGATAGAATGGTTGACGAGTATATTGATTTATACAGGGAAGTTTTGGAAAAAAGATGTTTAACAGGCAGGAATTAAGAAAATTTGAGGATGATTTTGGCAAAGGGTTCAGCAAAATTTTTTGCTGGCTTGCATCCCCATTTATAGATAAAGACAGGCTGTTGATAAAAGGTTTTTACAGAAAAGCAAGGGAAGCAGCGGATAAAAATAATTTTGACTATAAACAAATATACCCAAGAATCCAGGCTGATTTAAAACCACCAAAGACAGGTGATCCTGTACATAAATTGTTCACTACAAAAAGAGCTAATTTCCCCGAAGAATTTGTAATGCAGGTTCCTGAGGGCAGGGTATTCGACTGGGAAGGGCTTTTTATTCTGCCTGATAATATGGGAGTTAAAGATATAAATATTATGGGGGAGTCCTATAAAACCACAAAAAAGTTATTGGGAGGTGAGTCATTTTATCTGTCTGGCAATAGTCTTTATTTATGCACAAACTGGTCAAACTTCTATTATCACTGGATTATAGATGTTTTGCCCAAACTGCATATTTTTGAGCAGTCAGGATTAAAGGCTGATAATTATATAATTAACGGAATGAAACACGATTATCAGAGAAAAGCCCTTGAAATGATTGGTATTCCCACAAAAAAAATTTTTGAAACAAAGCCGGACTGTAATATTAAATGCGAAAATCTTATTATTACATCACAGCCAGGTTATATGGGATTCTGTCCTGAATGGGCGGCTAATTATATTAGAAGCAGGCTTGTACAGAATATTTCATCCTCAGAACCTGTAAATATTTATATTAGCAGGAGCAGGGCTAATCAGAGAAAAGTTTTAAACGAAGATGAAGTTTTTGAATATCTGAAATTAAAAGGGTTTGAAAAGGTTTATCCTGAAGATTATTCTCTGAAAGAGCAGATTAAATTATTTAAAAGCGCAAAAACAATTGTTGCCCCGCATGGAAGCGGTTTAACAAATATTGTTTTTTCCAATCCAGATACAAAAGTCGTGGAAATCTTTTCTCCAACTTATATGGAGCCCTGTTACTGGAGGTTGGCAAATGCAGTAAATCTTGATTATTATTATGTTTTAGGCGAGGAGAATATTGAGAATCACAATATTATTTTAAACATAGATAAATTAAAGGATATATTATGAGTAGATATTTAAACGTAGGGTGCGGCGGACATTTTCATAAAGACTGGGTAAATGTGGATTTTAATTCGTATTCTAGCCACGTTATTGCTCATAATCTGCTCAAAGGCATTCCTTTTAACGATAATGAATTTGCAGTTGTTTATCATTCGCATGTTTTGGAACATTTTTATAAAAAGGACACCGAATTTTTTACAAAAGAATGTTGTAGAGTTTTAAAGTCCGGTGGAATCCTGAGGATCTGCGTGCCTGACCTTGAAAATCTGGTTAGAACTTATCTTAATTGTCTTGAAAGATGTTTAAACGGTGATGAAAACGCATATGCTGATTATGAATGGATCATGCAGGAACTTTACGATCAGAGCGTAAGGATTTCTCCGGGTGGGGGAATGTTTGAGCTTTTCCGGCAGGGAATTCCTAACGAGGATTTTGTAAGGAGCAGGCTGGGATCAGAAGTTGACAGCATAAAACATGCATGCCAAAACCAGATAGCTCCAAAACCGCCTAAAAAACACAAGCTAAAATACTGGAAAAATAAATTAAGAGAATGGCTTTTAAAAGATGATTTAAAACATCTGGAAACAGGCAAATTCAGGGCAGGCGGGGAAATTCACAACTGGATGTATGACAGGTTTTCACTGAGGTTACTTTTGGAAAATTGTGGTTTTAAGGAAGTTAGCTTCAAAAACTATAATGACAGTTCTATAGAAAACTGGAACTTATATGGGTTGGATATGCTTGATGAACAGGAAAGGAGACCAAATTCCCTTTATGCGGAAGCTGTAAAATAACTAATAATATCCATATTCACTGAGATTAATACCAACTAATTCAGATAATTTTTTATTTGAATCTATATGCAGCTTCATAATCTGTTGTTTTTGAACTGCTGTAAAACTTTCTTCTGAGAGATCCATTTCAGTTGAAAAATTGTTTATTAAAAATTTTCTTATACCCCTGTCATTCTTTTGGATAAAGTTTTTAAATTTACTGTTTGGCAAATCATAAATAAATTTTCCATACTTTACCAGTGCTGGATTGTATTCAAATAAACTATTTTTGCCTTCTCTGGCATTCATTAATTTATTTGTTTCAGGAAAATACGGTTTAACGTCCATAAAAGCATAAATTTGCTCTAAAAATTTTGCAGAATCTGCTTTAAAAAGCTCATATGGCAGTACAAGTACATTTCGCTTCCCGAATAAATCCATATAATAACCGGCCATTTCATTCCAATCCAGCTTGTTTACATCTATTCGATAGTGAACAATTTCATTCCAGTCAATATTCTCAGAAACAACCGGCTTTTTATGTTTGAAGCTCCCTTTTTTATAATCATAATAATCATTAATACCAATACTGCCGCCGTAAACAAGCATAGAATTTTTAAGATACCTGGTAATCTGGTTATAAAATGATTCAGCCCAGTCTGCCTGTTTTCTTGTCATTAAAATAATTTTAGCCTTAGGGAAAATATCTTTTAATAATTGAGCATAAACTTTATAATAACTTTCGCAGGGTACGGTAAAATCTTCATTACTGAATAAAAAAGTTTCTTCTTCTAAGTTTTTTACAAAGTTTAAAATCTCCTCTTTTTTTAATAAAAAGTTTTTAAAATTTAACAGGAAATCATCCTTGATTTCGTAATCGCCTATAAAAAGAGAGGAATAAGGATAAGAAGATCGGTTATCCCTGTCTGGATTTCCCAGTTGTTTTCCCGCAAAATAAACATCGTTTAAATTGGGAAAAATCTCAGATTGCAGGTATTTAGATGATGTTTTGGGTAAGCCAATGTGTAAAATTATATTTTTCATATGATTTTATTTAAGATTTTTCTCATTATTTTGTTTCTAATTATAGACCGACAATTTTTAAAAAGGAAATTTTTAACAGCTAATTGGTAAGGGGTGAAGAACTTTTTTGCAATCTCCATCTGCTCTCTGTCATAAATTTCCTTATTCTGATGTCCCAAACCACCAACTGTGAATTTAGAGATAATTTTCGGTATATAAACTGCTTTAGTTTTATTTTTGAAGATACATCTCAGATTAAAATCATAATCTGCTGCAATCCTGTATTTTTCATCATAGAATCCGTATTTTTTAAATAATTCAGCCTTATAAAAAATAACCTGATGGCATAAACACTGGTTCATCCAGAAAAATTTGTCTGCTCCGCTTCCTGACTGAAGCTCTTCCATATTGTTTTTTTTATTTACAGTTATTAAATCCCCGTAAATTATATCTACATTTGTCTGATTAAAAGTCTCAACTATATTTACAATGGTCGTTTTACTATAAATCCTGTCATCTCCATTGAGAAAAAATAAAATATCTCCGGTTGCGGCTTTTATACCTTTATTCATGGCGTTATAAAGCCCGGTATCCGGCTCGCTTACAAAATAAGAAATTTTATCCCTGTATTTCTCAATAATACCTAAAGTCCCGTCTGTAGAAATTCCATCAATTACAATATGCTCAATATCCTGATGTGTCTGGCTATAAATACTTTTTAAAGTATCTTCCAGGGTATCTGCTGCGTTTTTAACTACAGTAACTATCGAAACTTTCATTGTAAAACCTTCTTATAAGTCTCTTTAGTTTTTTTCACCGTTGTCTCCCAACTGAATTTTTCCACCTGTTTTTTCCCTTTTTGAATCAGGCTGTTTTGCAGTTCTTTATCATATATTATCTTTGAAACAGCGTTTTTCATAGATATTTCATCGTAAGGGTCAAAATAAACAGCGCCTTCACCGGCAACTTCCGGAAAAGAGCTTGTGTTGCTGCAAACCAAAGGACATTCAGATTGAAAAGCCTCGAGAAGTGGGAAGCCGAACCCTTCATAAATTGACGGAAATACAAAGCAGGTTGCCTGTTTATAATATGCCAGCAGTTGTTCGTGGCTCTGGACAGGCAGTTTTATAACCTTATCTTTTATTCCTAATGCTTTAATAAATTCGATTTCGCTTTTATTAAAATCATTTCCGCCTGTTACAACAAGATATAAGTCTTTATCCTGTTTTAAAAGCTCTGCAATTGAATTTATAAAACTGTAAAAATTCTTGTATTTAGCTCTCTGTCCAATAAAAAGGAGATATTTTTCCGGCAATTCCTCCAGCCATATAAATTCCTGAGGTTTATCAAAAGGATTGCCGTGATATATTAAATCTATTTTTTCTTCATTAACATTGCAAAATTTTAAAATATCCTGTCTTGTATTCTCAGAAATTGCAATTATTCTTGAAGCGTTTTCAATAAGTTTTTTCTTAATTTTTATAGTTTCATTTGCGAATTTATCAAACACAAAAAATTCCGGTACTGCTTCGTTCGTCATATCGTGAACAGTCAGAACATAGGGTTTATTTTTAATATGTTTAAAAAAATAATCATCAAAATAAGTGGGATGAAATATGTCAAAATTCTGTTTTTTTAAAGTATTAATAGTTTTTACATTATTTTGTGAGTATAAAAACTTTGTAAGTTGCCTTTTAAAAGGGAAATCACCCTGAGGAATTTTAGTTAATTTTTTTATATCCAGCTCTTTTAAATAATAATTATCTGAATAAACAACAGGCAGTTCAAAGTCAACTTCTTTATCCTGTAAAAAAATTTCAAGAATCTTGGTTATATATAGGGAAATTCCGCCAAATATCTGCAGTTCAAATATTTTTGGGTCAAATAAAACTTTCATAGGTGTTATCTCCTGAAGCTAGGATAGCATAAACATTTGTGGTATTTTTTATTTATATTTGAGCGGAATCGTGTATGAAAAAAGCTATAGTCACATTAGCTGTAGGAAAACGTTTTTCCAGAATGGTCAGGGATTATTGCCGGACCAACTGGAAATTGTATGCGGAAAAATACGGTTATGACCTCATAATAATTGAGGAATTGCTGGACAAATCAGAATTTGGTCTTTCACGCTGCGCTGCCTGGCAGAAATGTCTTGTTCTTAGCCAGGAGTGGTCTCAGAAATATGACAGAATAGTCTGGCTGGATACTGATATAATAATTAATCCTAATGCGCCGGATATTATAAATGGACTCCCTGATGATAAAATCGGGGCGGTAGATGAGTTTTCCTTTCCTACAAAACAGGAATATAACCTTGCCTTATCAAGAATGTACAAGCATTGGGATAATTTAGGCTACAATCCGACTATAAATTTCGGGGCAAAAGCATATTATAAAAATTTTGGCATTGAATGCGATTTTGAAGAAGTTGTTCAGACCGGTGTTATGGTATTTAATCCTAAAATCCACAGGGAAATAATGGAACATGTCTATTACAATTACGAAGAAAAAGGGCTTAATTATGAAATGCGTCCTCTTTCCTATGAAATAATCAAAAATAATTATCATCACTGGCTTGATCACAGGTTTAATATGCATATCCAGTTTTTAAAAGCTCTTTATTACCCGTTTTTACTGGAATTAGACCTACCAAAACCGTCTTTATTCTGCAAAAAAGAAATTAAAAAATTATGCATAGAGTCTGTGTTCGCTAATTCTTATTTCCTGCATTTTACCGGCGCAACCGAGGAAATGAAACTTCTTGACTGGAAAAAGTTTGTTAACAAGGTGATTGAATGGCAGCAAAGTTAACTAAAGAGTTTAAACGCTTTATAAAAAAGCAGTTTAAACGGCATATTTTTAATTATGAGGACAATATTGAAGAAAACGTCTGGGCTGACATATGGAAACAGTATTATTTTGAAAACCATTCTACTATTGAAGACAAGTTGTCAATATTAAAGGAAAACCTTGACGAAGAAAGCATAAAGACAATAGATAATGTTTTTGAACGTTATGTTTTTATGCTTCCATCGCAAAAATATAAAAAAGCGTTTTTATGTAATAAACATGAGTTTTTTACCAAAGAAGAAATTAATGGACAAAATCAAAAAATAAAAATTGATAAGGAAAAATACAAACTGCCGCAGGGAATTTATTATGAAACCTCAATTTTTCAATACGGGCATGGTTTAAAGCTTTTACCAGAGAATGTTTTAGAATACATAAAAGACAAAGACTTTATAGATGGCGGGGCTTTTGTCGGAGATTCGGCAATTTTTATGAATGGTTTTACATCAGGAAAAGTCCATTCTTTTGAACCTGACAGGAAAAATTTTGCTCTGTTACAGGAAACAATAGGGCTTAACAGACTTGAAGATAAAATTATTCCATACGAACTTGGAATAGCTGATGAAAACAAAGAGATAAAAGTTTATTCATCAGTTTTTTGTAACTCTGTCTTACAAACCAGAGAAAAATCAAATCCAATAATTATTAATACAACTTCAATAGATAATTTTGTTAAAAATAATGCCATTACTATAGGATTGATAAAGCTTGATGTGGAAGGTAACGAGTTTGAGGCAATACAGGGGGCTATAAATACTATAAATGAACAAAAACCCGTCCTGTTAATCTCTGTATATCATCATCCAAAAGATTTTCTGGAAATCAAGCCTTTAATAGAGTCTTTAAATCTTGATTATAAATTTATGGTAAAAAAATTAAACGACTTTTCCCCAACTTATGAAACAATGCTTATTTGTTTGCCAGAAAGTGTTTAACAAAATTCCTGGGACTTCTGATTGGGTTTGGGAGTTTTCGTTCTTTAAAAAATTTAGAAAGAGGAGAAATTCTTTTACCTGTATAAGGGCTTCCACCAATTTTTATCCATTTTCTATGATTATCATTCCATTCCTGATTATCGTAATAATTCCAGAATTTTTCCGGACAAAAAGTATGAATTATAAACGCATCAGGAGCTTTTTTATATTCTGGATGGCAGTTATAATAACCGCTCAGTTTTTGAGCATTAAGATTAAATTCCTGAAGCATTATGTTTATAATTCCCTGATCGGCAAATGTCAGGTAAGGTGCTAATTCTATTGTTTTTTTATAACACCAGTCAGCAATTTCATTGTTATTTTCCAGTTTGTCATTAACAAACATCACGCCTGCATTGCGCATTTTACATTCCAGGTCATAACCGGGAATTTCTTGTGTAAAGTTAACTTTGACCTTACTTCCGTCCTGTATAAGCGCAATTCCTGATTCAGTATAGTCCAGAATTCCCGAAATATCGCCCTGTATCAGAATATCAATATCCAGCCAAAGGACATTTTTATATTTATCAAGAAGCCTGAAGCATTCATATCTTGAAAAAGAAAGATGAGTGAACCGGTTCAGACAATCTTCGGTAAAATCTGAGTTTTGAGCAGGAAATTTATATTTGAAAAACTGACAAGGAAGTATTGAATTAATCAGGTTTTTATCTTTTTCAGAAATTCCCTGCTCAAAAACAATTATATCTGCATCTAAAACGTGATTATGCTTTTTAAATCCAATCAGTACATTTGCAAGGGCAAATGCCATGTTTCCGGTTGCGCCAAGTACGATAGCAAACTCTTTTTTCATAATCATAAATAATACCATAAAGGTTATCAGAGATGTTTTTGATATAATTTTTTAATCTGGAGGAATAAAAGTGTCTGGAAAAATAAAAATAGCTTTCATAAAATTTGGAGGAATGGCAGCAGGCGGTACAGAGCGTTGGTTGCAAATAATGGCAGCTAACCTGCCAAAAGACAAGTTTGATATTGATTACTATTATTGCGATGCAAAACCATATATTGACAGAAAAGATTCTGATACATGTCCTGATAGACTTAAATATATGCAGGAAAATAATGTTAATCTTATTAAATTTGAAGTAAAGGGCATTGATTCAAAAACTAAAACTTATAATTGGATTGAATCAAATTTCTGGGATATTTTTGATGAAACTAAATATGATTTAATTCAAACAGCAAAAGCAGGTCCTGAAGAATACCCTTATTTTTTACTTAAAAAACCAATTATAGAGTTTGTTGCCCTGGAAGCAGGAGTTGATTTTGAAAGGAATATAGCTTATAGTTTTCATCCATCTGCATGGCAGAGAAAAGAATGGCTAAAAAAAGGCGGAAATCCTTATAAAAGCTGTGTTATCCCAGTTCCAGTTTCGGAAAAGCTAACAAATGAAAATTTAAGAGAAGAGTTGGATATACCTGATGATGCAATAGTTGCGGGATATCACCAGAGAAACAGTGATTATATATATAGTCCCATACCGCTAAATGCTTTTTCAAAGATTGAAAGTGAAAATAAATATTTTATTATACTGGGTGGAAGCAATAAATATAGAGAACAGGCAGAAAGTTTAAACTTAAAAAACATAAGGTTTATTGAACATTCAGGGGATTCAAAATTAGTTTCCAAATTTTTAAACACCCTTGATATATTTGCCCATGGAAGATATGACGGTGAAACTTATGGAACAGTATTTGCAGAAGCACTTATGCATAGATTGCCATGTTTATCTCATCAAAGTTATGCAGGAGCGAACGCTCATAAGGATACAATGGGGCCTTGCGGCTTATGGGCATTAAACGAAAATGATTATGTGCAAAAATTACGTGAACTATATGAATCAAAAGATTTGCGCGATGACCTTTCAAAAAACGCCAGGGATTTTGCAGAAGAAAACTATTCTTTAAAACAATGCATAAATAAATCAGAAAAAATCTATGACTCAACAAAATATAAGAATAAAATTTCTATGAAAGAAAGATTTTTTCATTTGACTCGATTCATGTATAAATTTTACATCAATCAATTTTTAAGACACCCTAAAATTATATTTAATATATTTAAAAGAGGATAAATTATGATTTACGATTGTTTTATGTTTTTTAATGAGCTGGACGTGCTGGAAGTCCGCCTTAATGAACTTTATGACGTTGTTGATAAATTTATCCTCGTTGAAGCCACGAAAACTTTTACTGACCAGGATAAACCTCTTTGGTTTGAGCAGAATAAGGACAGATTCGCACAATTTGCTGATAAAATCGAGCATATAATTATAAATGAGTATCCTGAATTTGATTCCGCCTGGACGTTTGAAAATTATCAGCGGGATGTGATAATACAAACCCTGAAAAAACGCTGTAAACCAGAAGATATCATTTTAATTTCTGATTTAGATGAAATTCCGAAAGCTGAACTGATTAAAAAATACAAAGACACAAATGGAGTAAAGGTTTTTGAACAAAAACTTTATACTTTTTACTTTAATTACTTAAATATAACTGAACCTGTATGGCTAAAAGGCACAAGGATGTTGCAGTTTAAAGACATAGGCGACAAAACCCTTACAGATATAAGGTTTACAGAGGGTGAGCGTATAAAAAACGCAGGCTGGCATTTTACATATCTTGGCGGGCTGGATATGGTCAGGTATAAAATTCAGTCTTTTGCGCATCAGGAGTATAACAATGCTTATTATATGAACAATAACCGTCTTAAAAAACTTATTCAAGACGGAATAGACATCTTTGAACGTGGCTATAAGTATAAAATCGTTAATCTAGACAGCTCTTTTCCTGAATATGTTAGAAAAAACAAAGAAAAATACAGTCATTTAATCTTAAAAAAATCTCCAATATTACACAGAATAAAAAATGCGTTAACTTTGTCTAAAAAACAGGATAAGCGGCATGTTGATACACATAATCCTATTAATGCCGACCCTTTACAAGATTTCATCTCTCCAACTTCTGAAAAAATACTGGAAATCAAACCTGATTTAGACATAAATACTCTGCCTAATAACCACTATGACTGTCTTGTCTTTGACAAAACTTTGACCCAATTCCCTGACCCGCAGGAAGTTTTAACTAAACTAAGACAAAAACTTAACCGCAATGGCTATGTTGTTATGATTGTTCCAAACTTCAGGTATATAAGTAACTTAAACCAGATTTTGTTTAAAAAGACTTTTAAATCTGGAAAAGACCAGCTCCGTTTCTTCACGAGAAAGAGTTTGTTTGATTTAATTAATGACAGCGGTTATTATATCGTAACTTTTAAGGGTTTAAACCCAACAAGTTGTTTTGATTATAAGATTAAAAACCTACTCTTTGCTGGGAATCTTTACGATTGCAAGCATGAAAAGTTTTTAGTTGTAGCAAAAAGTTAAAAAGGAATTTTTATATGGACTTAGCACCAATTACGCTTTTTGTATATAAAAGAGTCGAACATGCCAGAAAAACGATAGAATCGTTAAAATCAAATTTTTTAGCAAAAGACAGTGAACTTTACATATTTTCTGACGATGCAGAAAATGAAGATACCCAACATCAAGTAAATCAGGTCAGGGAATATATAAAGACAATTGACGGTTTTAAAAAAATTATTATTATTGAAAGAGAACAAAACCTTGGGCTTGCAAATTCAATAATATCAGGGGTTACCGATATCATAAACAACCATGGCAAAATTATAGTGCTGGAAGATGATATGATAACTTCTCTGTATTTTTTGAAATATATGAATGACGCACTTGAATTTTATAAAGACAACGATAATGTAATAAGTATTCACGGATATATTTACCCTGTAAAAAAAGAACTCCCGGAAACATATTTCATAAAGGGTGCTGACTGCTGGGGTTGGGCAACATGGAAAAGAGGCTGGAAGCTTTTTAATCCGGATTCAAATGCTCTTCTTGAACAAATACAAAATAAGAAACTAACAAAAAAATTTGATATAAACGGAGCTTTCCCTTATACCCAAATGCTTAAAGACCAAGCGGAAGGCAGGGGTAAATCCTGGGCAATCCGCTGGTATGCATCAGCGTTTTTAGCAGATAAATTAACCCTTTATCCGGGTACTTCGCTTGTGCAAAATATAGGCTTTGACCAAAGCGGTACAAATTGCGGGGAATCTGATTTATATGGAATAAACCTTGCTGAAAAAGAAATATCAATCAAAAAAATATCGATAAAAGAAAATAAATTCGCATTAAAACAAATTGAAAAATACTTTAAATCTATGCATAAGAATCCTTCTTTTTGGGAATTGCGTGTTATAAGATTTAAAAGAGCTGTTAAAAGAGTCAAAAAATTTCTGGGAATTATAACAGAGAATGAGTAAACTGCAAAAAATTATTTTCAGGACATTAAAGGATATAACTCCTCCGGTTATATTTAAGCTTTTTTATAAAGAAAAAATATCGCCTTATGGCTTTTTTGGTGATTATGAAAGCTGGGAAGAAATAAAATCCTTAACAACAGGATATGGTAAAGATGAAATACTGGAAAAAGTAAAAAATGCCATTTTAAAAGTTAAAAAAGGTGAGGCATTATATGAGAGAGATTCAGCAACGTTTGATAAAATATATTATTCTTGGCCTCTTCTGGCGTGCCTGCAAAAAATCGCTATTGATAATGATTTAAGCCTAAGGATACTGGATTTTGGCGGGTCGCTCGGTAGTCATTATTTTCAAAACAAGGATTTTCTAAATAATTTAAATGAGCTTAAATGGGGAATTGTAGAACAAGAACATTTTGTAGACTGCGGAAAAGAGCATTTGGAAAATGATAGTTTAAAATTCTTTTATGATCTAGATGCAGGTATAAAATGCATTACCCCTAATGTAATTATGTTTTCTAATATGATGCAGTATCTTGAAAAACCTTATGAAAAAACAGAAGAAATTATAAATAAGAACATAGAATACATATTAATTGACGGGACAGCTTTTAATATAGAAAACCGGGACCGGTTAACATTACAAAAAGTCCCGCCAGAACTTTATGATGCCAGTTATCCGGCGTGGTTTCTTGATGAAAGTAAATTCTTAAAATTATTCAAAAATAAATATGACCTTATTGTTGATTTTAATTCATCTGTAGGCGGCGCAAATATTCCTTCTAAGTTTAAAGGGTATTTATTCAAAAGAAAGGCGAGTAATGCTTAATTTTTGTACTTTATTTGACAGCTTTTATTTTTTACGGGGGATTGTAATGTATGAAAGTCTTCTAAAACATTGCCCTGACTTTCATTTATACATTTTTGCCTTTGATGATGAATGTTTTAATAAATTAAAAGAATTAAACCTTGAAAACGTAACACCCATTTCTTTAGATGAATTTGAAAATGATGAGCTTTTAAAAATAAAACCTGACCGCTCAAAAGGCGAATACTGTTGGACATGTACACCCTGGAGTGTTTTATATTGTATTGAAAAATATAATCTTGACTCGTGTACTTATCTTGATTCTGATATTTATTTTTACTCTGACCCTAAAGTTTTAATAGATGAAATGGGAAATAATTCTGTATTAATAACAGAACACCGTTTTCATAATGAAAAACCACGGGCTCTCTTAAACGGCAGGTATTGCGTTCAATTTATGACTTTTAAAAATACCCCTGAAGGTATGGAGGTTCTTAACTGGTGGAAAGACAGGTGTATTGAGTGGTGTTATGACAGGCTTGAAGACGGAAAATACGGTGACCAAAAATATCTTGACTGTTGGACGGAAAAATTTAAAGGTGTGCACGTATTACAAAACCTTGGCGGTGGAGTTGCTCCCTGGAATCTGTTATCTTATGACCTGACAAAAGAGGCAGGTGACCTATATGTGAGGCATAAAAAAACAAAACAAAAAAACAAAGTGGTTTTTCACCATTTTCAGGATATTAAAATGCATAAAAATTTCGAGATAGAAAATTATGAATTTTATAAAAAAACATTACCGTTTCTTGTTTTTATTTATAATCCATATTTAAAACATATGTATGAAACCGGCAGAAAATACGGAATAATTCCTGAAAACACAAAACCTTACAGGATTAAAATACTTAAACTTTTTGAAAAAACAATCAGGACTAAAATAAAATCTATGTTCAGGGAGAAAGTATAATGGCTCATATAATTG
>Ga0081527_100548_pt1 | contig 16220 bp, 18 predicted proteins | sample HotLakmasection5_FD_70992 | JGI IMG/M metagenome (GOLD analysis project Ga0081527, IMG submission 70992) | Hypersaline microbial mat communities from Hot Lake, Washington, USA - Section #5 (SPADES assembly) (version 2) | ecosystem: Environmental > Aquatic > Non-marine Saline and Alkaline >... | reverse complement strand
CCCCCGCGCCGCGGCGGCCGGGGGGGGCGCCCCGGGGCCCGCCCCCGGGCCCCCCCGGCCCCGCCCCGCCGGAGGCGGTCCGGGCGGCTCGAACGCTGCAGCCCCTCGCCCGCAGCCCCGCCGAGGTCGCCGAGTCGCTCGGCCGCCTCGCCCGGGCCCCGAGGGCGGCGGCCGGCAAGGCCCTGGAGGTCGGCCGGGGGGTCAGCCGGGTCACGCGAGCGAGCCTGCTGCGCCCGGCACCCCGCTCACCGCTGAACGTGCCGCCCGGCCGGCACCGCCGGCTGGCGCTCCAGCGTCTGCCGCTCGAGGAGGTCAAGGCCGTCAAGGACGCCTTCAACACCACGGTCAACGACGTGATCCTGGCCGTGATCGCGGATGCGACCGGCCGGTACCTGCGGCAGCGCGGCAGCCGGACCGACGGCATGTGGTTGCGGGCCATGGTCCCGGTCAGCACCCGCGAGTCCTCCGAGGCCCACGCGCTCGGCAACCGGGTGGTGGCGGTGTTCGTCGACCTGCCGATGTTCGAGATGGACCCGATCCAGCGGCTGCGGGTCTGCCACGAGTCGATGAGCGACGTGAAGTCCTCGCACGCGGCGGTGGGGGCCGGGTTCCTGCTCGGGCTGGGGGAGTTCGCCCCACCCACGATCCACGCCATGGCGTCGCGCGTGGCGGTGAACGCCCGGTTGTTCAACTTCCTGGTGACCAACGTCCCCGGACCGCAGCTGCCGATCTACTGCCTCGGGTCACGGCTGCTCGGCGCGTTCCCGTTCACGCCGCTGGCGGCGACCCACAGCTACAGCGTCGGCGTGACCTCCATGGACGGGTGGATCAACGTCGGCATCACGGCGGACTACGACGCGCTGCCGGACGTCGACGAGGTGCCGCCCATGGTGACCGCGGCGTTGGCCGAGCTCGTGGCCAGTGCCGCCGCGGTGTCCGAGCGCGCCCGGCGGCTCGAGGCGTCCCGGCAGCGCATGACCGCCCCGACGGATGCGCTGCAGAGCGAGGCCGAGGCGCCGGCGACCGACACCGGCACGCAGGCCTGAGCGCGGTGGTGCACCCGGCCGGTGACGACATCGAGGTGGCCGTTCGCCGGCTGCGACCGGACGCCATGCTGCCGTCCTACGCTCACCCGGGGGACGCGGGGCTCGACCTCACCGCGGTCGAGGCGGTCACGCTCGCGCCGGGGGAGCGTGCGGCGGTGCCCACCGGGCTCGCGGTCGCGATCCCGACCGGCTGGGTCGGGCTCGTGCATCCCCGGTCGGGGCTGGCACGACGACACGGCCTCACCGTCGCGAACGCCCCGGGCACGATCGATGCCGGCTACCGCGGCGAGGTGCAGGTCCTGCTGATCAACCTCGGTGCCGAGACGGTGCGTGTGGCGGCCGGCGAGCGGGGGGCCCAGCTGCTCCTGCAGCCCGTCGGACAGGCACGGATCGTCGAGGTGGACGACCTCGGTGCCACCGCGCGCGGGGCCGGCGGTTTCGGTTCGACCGGGACGGCGCCGCTGGCGTGACGGCGCCGGTCAGCGGGCGCTTCCTGGCCGCTGGCGGCGGCGGGGTGTGGCCTCGACGCGTGGTTTGCCGACCCGGCCCTGACGCGTTACCGTGCGCCGCTGCGCGGATGTAGCTCAGTTGGCTAGAGCGCCACCTTGCCAAGGTGGAGGTCGCGGGTTCGAATCCCGTCATCCGCTCTGCGTGGGAGCCGGCCCTGGTGGCCGGCTCTCCGCGTTCAGCTGGCTTTCTGGCTGTCGGGGGTGTTTGCTGGGAGGGGTGGTTGTGCCCATGGGTTGCCCATGGTTCGCCCATGGGCTTTGCGGCCGGGCGGTGGAGCATGGCGCGCGGATCGTTTCGCCAGCGGGGTCGGGGCCGGTGGGAGCTGCGGGTCTACGCGGGGGTGGATGGCGAGACCGGCCGTCAGCGGTACGTGACCCGGACGGTGCGGGGTTCCCGTCGGGTGGCGGTCGCGGAGCTGAAGGAGCTGGTTGCGGAGGTGGATCGGGCCCGGACGCATGCGGGCACGGTCGGGGAGCTGCTGGAGCGCTGGTTCGCGGCGGCAGCCCCGGGGTGGGCGCCGACCACGGTGGCGCACACCCGATCGGTCATCGATGTGTACCTGGTGCTGTACCTGGGGTCGGTGCCGGTGGTGGAGCTGTCCACGGCTGCCGTCGATGAGCTGTACGGGGTGCTGCTGCGCTGTGGTGGGCGGGATGGGGGAGGGCTGTCGCCGGGCACGGTGCATCGGGTTCATGGGGTGCTGCACCGGGCGTTGGTGCAGGCGCAGCGGTGGGGGTGGATCTGGGTCAATCCGGCGGCGGACGCCTCCCCGCCTCGGGTGCGGCGTGCGGAGCTGCGGCCGCCTTCCCCGAGCGAGGTCGCGACGTTGCTGCGGTCGGTGGAGGACCGGCCGTTGCTGTGGTGCCTGCTGCGGCTCGCGGCGACGACCGGGGCCAGGCGCGGGCAGCTGCTGGCGTTGCAGTGGCGTGATATCGATCTCGACCGGGGGGTGATCGCGTTCACACGGGCGCTGGTGGTAGGACCGGACGGTCCGGTGCTGGGGCCGACCAAGACCGACACGACCCACAACGCCGGGCTCGACCGGGTCACCGTGGACGGGCTGGTGCGCTGCCATCGGGACGCGCAGGTCCGTGCCCGACAGGCGGAGATCGTGCTGCCTGCGGCAGCGTTCGTGTTCTCCGATGATGCTGATGGTCAGCGGCCGTGGCTCCCGGACCGGGCGACGAAGCTGTTCCTCGGTGCCCGACGGGCCGCAGGGCTGCCCGCGTTCCGGCTCCACGATCTGCGCCACTTCATGGCCACCGAGATGCTGGCTGCGGGGGTGCCGTTGGCCACGGTGTCGCGCCGGCTGAACCACGCCCGGATGTCCACCACCGTCAACGTCTACACCCATGCCATCCCCGCCTGGGACCGACCCGCCGCGGAGCGCATCGCCGACATCATCACCCATGCCGAGGCTTCGTAGCCGTGTCGCTTCGCTGGGTGTATCACCGTTCGGTGCCTCCGGGAGGACGGGTCCGACCGTGCGATGCCGGCGAGTCCTCGGCCCGGACGTTGATGCCGGTTCCGGCAGCTCGCCAGCATTGCACCGGTGGTGATCGCAACGGTGGACCTGAGACCGGAACAGCCGCGGTCTCGGATCGGGTGCTGTCACCCTGCTGGTCGCTGTCGGCTTCCTGGCCGGCGACCATCTCCCGGGGTTCGGCGAGGGTCGGGGAGCCGGCCGGTCCGTCGGGGGTCTGGTAGATGTGGCAGGAGAGCCCGACGGGCTCGTTCCCGTCGGCGAACATGTCCTGGCCGTCGACCAGGATCGTTGGCGAGCCGCGGAATGCCTGCTCCTTCGCGGCCGAGGGGGTGTCGGCCTTGCGGTAGGTGATCTCGAACCCGTACTCGGCGGCGAGCGTTCGTTGCCGCTCGTCAGCGAGCTGCCAGCTCGGGCAGCCGTCGGCGTACAGCAAGGTCAGGTTCATGCGCTTCTTCATCCGTTCTCCGGTCTGAAAGTCGGCCCCGGCACGCTCCCCAGCGTGGGTGGGAGCGCCGTCAGCTGGCCGGGTCGAGGTGGAGGTCGACGCGGCGGAGGAGTTGGGCGTTGAGTGCGACGATGATGGTGGACAGGCTCATGAGTGCGGCGCCGAGTGCCATGGGGAGGACGAAGCCGATGGGGGCGAGCACGCCGGCGGCGAGGGGGATGGCGATCAGGTTGTAGCCGGCTGCCCACCACAGGTTCTGGATCATCTTGCGGTAGGTCGCGGCGGACAGGGTGCGGATCGCGACCACACCGCGGGGGTCGTCGGAGGCGAGGACGATGCCGGCGGACTCGATGGCGACATCGGTGCCGGCACCGATGGCGATGCCGACGTCGGCGCGGGCGAGCGCGGGGGCGTCGTTGACCCCGTCACCGACCATCGCGACCGTCATGCCCCGTTCCTGCAGCTCCAGGACCTTGGCGTCCTTGTCCTCGGGCAGGACCTCGGCGAACACCTCATCGATGTCGAGCTCAGCCGCGACGGCGTCGGCGACCTGCTGTGCGTCGCCGGTGACCATCGCGACGGTGACCCCGGCAGCGTGGAGCTGCCTCACGGCCTGGCGGGAGACCTCCCGGACCTCGTCCTCCAGTGCGAGCGCCCCGATGACCTGGCCGTCGCGGATGACGTGCAGGACCGCAGCGCCACGGCCGGTCCACCTCTCGGTGTGTCCGTGTAGTTCGTCGGGCGTGTGCAGGTCGCGGTCGCGGAGCAGGGCCGGGCCGCCGACGGCGACCTCGACGCCGTCGACCTCAGCGGTGACCCCACGTCCGGTCAGGGACCGGAACCCGGTCGCGGTCGGGACCTCGACCCGTGCGGTCGCGTAGGCGTGGATGGCCCGGGCCAGGGGGTGTTCGGAGTCGGCCTCGACCGCACCGACCAGACGCAGGAGCGTGTCCGTGTCGATGCCGTCGATGGTCGCCAGGTCGGCGACCACGTGCTCACCGCGGGTCAGGGTGCCCGTCTTGTCGAACAGCACCGCGTCGATCCGGCGCATCTGCTCCAGCGCGAACCGGTCCTTGACCAGGATCCCCGACCGGGCCGACTTCGCGGTCGAGATCGAGGTGACGAGCGGGATCGCGAGGCCGAGCGCATGGGGGCAGGCGATGACCAGCACGGTCACGGTCCGGTCGATGGCGAAGCCGGTGTCGCCGAGCAGGCTCCACACCAGTGCGGTGAGCACCCCGGCGACGACCGCGACGTAGAACAGCAGCGCGGCGGCACGATCGGCCAACACCTGGGTCCGTGACCGTGACGACTGCGCGTCGGCAACCATCCGCTCGATCCCCGCGAGCGTGGTGTCCTCGCCGGTCGCGGTGACCTCGATGCGCAGGCTCGCATCCGCGACCACGGTGGCCGCCACGACCCGGTCCCCCTCCCCGCGCGAGACGGGGTTGGACTCCCCGGTGATCATGGACTCGTCCACGTCCGCGACGCCCTGAACGATCGTGCCGTCGGCCGGGACGCTGCCCCCGGGACGGACGAGCACGACGTCACCGAGCTGCAGGTCGTGGACCGGCACGGTCTCGGTCGACCCGTCGGCGGTGACCCGCTCCGCCTCGTCGGGGAGGAGCTCGGCGAGGGCTGCGAGCGCGCCGCGGGCCTGCCCGATCGCACGCATCTCGAGCCAGTGGCCCAGCAGCATGATGACGATCAGCAGCGCGAGCTCCCACCACAGCTCGCTGTCGAACAGCCCGATCGCGTTGGCCATCGACGCGACGTAGGCCACGGTGATCGCCATCGCGATCAGCAGCATCATCCCCGGTGAACGGTCCCGGGCCTCCTGCCATCCACCGGTCAGGAACGGCTGACCGCCGTAGAGGAAGATCGCCGTGCCCAGGACCGGCGCCAGCCAGGTGCTGCCCGGGAACGCCGGTGCGGTGTAGCCGAACCACTCCTGGATCATCGGAGCCCACACCACCACCGGGATGGTCAGAACCAACGACAGCCAGAACCGATCCCGGAACATCGCCGCATGATCACCATGACCGCCGTGATCGCCGTGCTTCGCGTGGCCGCCATGCTCGTGCTGCCGCTCGTCGTGCCCGCCGTGGATCTCATGGTCGGTCGTTGCCATCAGGTCCCTCCGGGACGGAAAGAGGCGATCACTCCGGACACGGTCGCGGGGGAGTGGGTCGTTGGCAACCCCTGCACGCCGGTCGGGTGGGGTGGTGCCCGCCGCGGGGGGACGGCGGGCACCCCCCCAGGGCCACGAGGGCCCCTCAGCGTTCCGCTCATGCCTGGTCGACGACCGTCAACGTCGCCTCCATCCCCGCGCTGCGATGGCCCGGGACGCTGCAGTACAGCTGGTAGGTGCCGGGCGCTTCCACGGTGAACGTGGCGGTCGCGGAGTCGCCGGCGTCGGCGTGAGCGAGGTGCAGGTCATCATCGGGGATGACAGGGTCGTCATCCGCCTCATGTTCATCGCCGTCGTCGTGGCCCTCGTCGCCAGCCATCCCCGCCATACCGACGCCTTCCAGCACCAGGTCGTGCTCGACACTGGGCTCCGAGGTGAGCTCGACGGTGATCTCCGCTGCGGCAGGGACGGTGAAGGTGTCGGGCTCGAACGCGAGCGCGTCCGTTCCGGTGATGGACAGTTCGGTCGTCGCGGGTGGGTCATCCCCACCGCAGGCGGCCAGGATCGCTGCGGCCGCGGCAAGAGCCAAGAGGGTCCGATGCACGATCGCGCTCCTGATCGGGTGCCTCGAGCTTACCTACTACGCTTATGTAGTGAAAGTGGATCGTTCGGTCACCTGCCACCTGCGGACGTCTCCCCGCCATGGCTCACGTGAAACCGTCGAACCGCGACCCGCGCCTGAGCAGCGAGCGTTGGCTACTCGATCCCGGCAGCACGCTGTTCCTCGCGGACGTAGCCGATGATGTGGTCGATGTCGGCGTCGCTGAGGCCCTCGACGGGAGGCATCGGGCCGAAGTCCCAGTGGTGCGGGGTGACCCCCTCACGAACCGCCCGGTAGAACGCGCCGTCGCCATGGTGCGACGGCTCGTAGATGATGTGCACCAGGGGTGGGCCGGAGGTCGTGCCCGTTCCGGACTCGCCGTGGCATGCAGCGCAGTTCGCTGCGAACAGCTCGCGGCCACGCGCGGTCACCTCCGACGCTGCGTCGTCCCCTGCCTCGACGGATCCGGCGTCCGGGGAGCCTGCGCAGCCGCTCAAGCTGACGAGGGCGAGAAGCGCGAGCAGCAGTGTGCGGATCATCGTCGGGCCTCCGAACGGCGGCGAACGTCCGAACGTGCGCCGTGGTGGTCGTGCTGGGGTAGGTCGACCGGTGGTGGTCCGCGGCGCACGGTTCGGGGCGCACGAAGGGGTGACCACGGCCGGTGGCCTCACGCCGGTCACAGGGCTGGCGGCAGCAGCTGGTGCAGGAGCCAGGTGCACGTCACGACACCGACCAGACCGCCGAGGAGGAACATCCCACTCACGCGCAGCAGCGCCGGAGTCGCCACGTCATCGATGTCGCCCAGCAGCGCCTGCAGGCGAAGATCGACCGCGGAGGTGAAACCGGTCACGTGAGCGCGTGCCTGTGGCGGCAGCTTCACCAGGGCGCTCGCCAGCTCACCACGTCGTGCACCGTTGGTCAGGGCGTAGCGATCAGCTGCGACCTCCCGCCGCGCCTCCGCGGAGGCCAGCCACTGCCGGCCGGCCGCGAACGGTCGCGCCGCCGGCGCGAGCAGATCGAGCACCAGCAGACGAACCGGATCGAACGCGCGCTGGTGCGCCTGCTCGTGCAGCAGCACCGCGCGCAGCTCGCCCGGGGTGAGTTCCTCAGGTAGCCGCTCATCGCAGTAGATCGCCGGGCGATGCAAGCCAGCGACGAAGGCGGCGTCCCCGATACGGCCCAGGCGCACGGGGATCCCTGACAGCACCGCAGGCGCCGAACAACGCTGCAGCCCCCGGACCAGTGCGAGGTGGCGCAGCGCCGCGACAGCGGCCAGTACGGCGAACAGCACTGCGCCGATCGCGACCGCGGTCCCGACCCCGTGGAGGTGGTGTCCGAGAGCGAACCCGAGGCCGCAGAAGACCGCGAGGCCGACGGCGAAAGCCACCTGTTCCCATCGGTCACGCATCGTCCGACCCTGCGGTGTCACGCAGCCGTGCCAGCAGCCGCTGGTCTGCGCGGTCGACGGCGGCAGCGAAGTGCGCAAGGGCCACCTCGCCGTAGCGGTCCAGCAACTCCTGGACCTCACGTTCGCTCAGGTGCGCGACCAGACCGGGCTCGCTGAACCGGGGTGCGTACGCGTAGCCCCGCCCCCGCCGATCACGCACCACCAGCCCCTTGTCGTACAGGCGGCTCAGGACGGTCATCACCGTCGTGTAGGCCAGGACGCCATCGGCGGCCCGCGGCTCGTTCACAACTTCGAGCACCGCGGGGACGGTCATGGGCGAGCCAGCCCACAGGGCCTGCATCACCTCGTACTCCAACGGTCCCAGCAGGCCCGCTGCACTCGTCTCACCCACCGACCACGCTCCGTACGACCGATCCATATACTACCGGCCTGTCGCAGCCCGCGGCCCGGTGACCGGCCCCAGATCAGTCAGCCGGAGAGCTCGTCTCGGATGCGACGGTACTCGTCCTCGTCGATCTCTCCGCGGGCGAAACGCTCGTCGAGGATGTGGCGAGCGTCGTCGGAGCCGCCGCGTCCCGGTGTGTTGTTCCGGGTGGAGAGCTGGGTCACGACCCAGACCACACCTGCGGTGACCAACGCCCAGACGAGGATCATCCAGATCCAGCCGAGCCCGGAGCCCCATCCCCACATCATCATCGTTCCTTCCATCGCGTCGTGCATACGCCGTACCTCAACATCATGGTGCGGCGACGACCACCACCTCGCCGCGCATCCCCGCCGCCGCATGGCCGGGGACCGTGCAGAGGAACCCGTACGTGCCCTCCTCGGGCACGTCGACCGCGGTCACGGATGTCTCGCCCGGATCTGCCTCCAGGTGGAGGTCGAGCTCCGGTACGGACAGATCGTGGAAGGCCTGACCGGTGTTGACCAGCACCAGGTTGACCGTGCCGCCCGCCGCGACCTCGATCCGGTCGGGTGCGAACCACAGGTCCCCGGCCTCGACCCGGATCTCGGGCACACCCGAGACCGGCGGCTCGGCGGGGGCCGCAGCGGTCCGGTTCCCGCCCATGTGCTGGGCCATGCCCATCGGGTGGCCAGCCCACCAGCCGTCCGTGCCGGCCCCCGTGGTGAGGGAACCGGCGACGAGCAGGACGACGCCGAGAGCACCGAGCACCCACCTGCCGCCTCGTGATGCTCGCCGTGCCGGAGCATCGGTGAGGACCTGGCGCCGCTGCCGGTGCTCGTCGGGCGTGATCTCACCGCGGGCAAGCCTCGCGTCGAGCACCCCGACGGCGGGTGCACGCCCGTCCTGACGGCCAGAGCCACCGGCAAGACCGACGGTGGCCAGCACCAGGAGCACGAGGGCGATGGGCAGGAGAAGGATCATCGCGCCTGCTTCCAATCCTCTCCCGCTGCGTGGGCGGGAGCTCGTGAACGACTCCGAGGTTGCGGGGTCGGCGGCGAGCGTGGCGGCACCGGCAGCGCAGACGTGACGACTGCACCGGTGAGGACGGTGACGTTGCGGTGCCTGGGGGACATCGGGGTCCGTTGCTGGTCGTCGGGCGCCGTGGTACTCGGTGCGCAATCCAAGGTCGCCCACGAGCGTCTGGCCGGGCTCTGGACGCGCTCAAGGCTGCATCAAGTTGCACGGCTTCCCGACGCTGTACGGAGATCGGTCTGCGGATCGAGCAGTTCGCGACCAGCACGCTCCTCACATGTCGGAGTGGCTGACCTGCACCGCGATGATCGAGCGCGTCGTCGGCGCAGACGTACCGCGGCACCACGGACTTGACGGCCTCTTGATGTGGTCTTGCCGCCGTGCGTACCTGCCGTCGCCATCATCTGGTTGGCAACGATGGTGGTGCGGAGAGGAGTAGGCGTGGAGGTCGAGTCCAGGGGTGCCGGGGAGCGCCCATGGTGGGCGTTGGTGGTGTCGCTGACGGCGTTCGCCGTCGCTGTCTGGCTGGTGGCCGGACCGCTGGCGCCGAGCGACAGCGGCGATCACGATGCGCCGCAGATGCTGCAGGTCTCGCCTGGCGGCGAGGTCGAGCTCGCGTCGCTGCCGGCCGAGCACCAGGTCCTGTACGAGGCGGCTGTAGCTGACCAGCGGGCGTTCACGCAGGTGCGCTGCTACTGCGGCTGCGAGGACTTCCTGGCCCATCGCCACCTGCTGGACTGCTTCGAGAGGCCCGAGGGCGGGTGGGAACGCCACGCCACCGGCTGTGCGGTCTGCCTGGCCGAGGCGGAGGAGGTCGTGGAGCAGCGTGCCGCGGGGACGCCCATGGACGAGATCATCCGACGGATTGACAACCGGTACGGCGGAATCGCCGCCACAACATGAGTGGCCAGACCGGCCGTGACGAAGGGCCCGACATGACCCGCACCACCACGAAGCTCGCGCACGAGCAGCGGCGCAGGACGGGGCTGCTGCCACGACTTGCCGCCGTCCTCAGCGTCGTCGCCCTTGCCGTCCTCGTGGCGGTCTCAGCGACGACCGGTGATGACACGGCGAAGGATCCGTCGCTCCCCAACCCCATGGGCGGCCAAGCGGTGACGGCACCGGGGACGGTCTCGGGGGAGGTGAGCCTCGCCGGGCTGCAGATCGCCGGTACCGAGGTGGCGATGGGGGATGTCGCGCTCGGGGTCACCTACGTGCCGGCCTGGGAGGTCACCAACCCGACCGGAGACGAGGTGTCGTTCACGGCAGGGCAGCCGCAGGTCCTGGAGGGCTGCTGCCCCGGGCCGGTCTACGCCGATGGTGCGCTGACCCAGGCCGGCCAGCGGTTCACCGTGCCTGCGGGCGGGACGGTGCTGGTGCAGTTCCCGCTGCAGATGCATCCGGGTATGGACGGGCCCCACCACCTGGCGATCCCGCTCGAGGCGGGAAGCGAACAGGCCGCGCTGCAGGTGACTGGGAACTTCACGGCCAGCGTCACCGCGAGCTGACGGCCGCCGCGAGCTGGCCGTCGCGAGGAGGACCGGCATGATGTGGACTGCGGCACCGTGGTGGCACTGGCTGGGGATGGCGTCGTTGTGGGCGGTGCTGGTGCTGGTCGCGATCTGGGCCACCGGACGCATCGCTCCTGCTGGCCGCACGAGGCGTCCTGCTCCCCACGCTGACCTCGACGTGCGGTTCGCACAGGGGGAGATCGGCAGCGAGGAGTACCGTCGCCTCCGGCACGAGCTCACCGCAACCGCGCAGGACCAGGGAGCATGAACCGTCCTACCACGGTCGTCGTCGTCGACGACGAACGACCGCTGGTCGACCTCGTCGCCCGCTACCTGCGTCGTGAGGGCTACGAGGTCCACGCCGCCTACGACGGCGAGGAAGCACTGGAGGTGATCGGACGGGTCATCCCGGACGTCATCGTGCTCGACCTCATGCTGCCGGGGATCGATGGCCTTGAGGTCGCCCGTCGGGTGCGGGAGGACACCGACGCCTACATCGTGATGCTCACGGCCCGGACCGAGGAGGTGGACCGCATCGTGGGGCTGCGGGTCGGGGCGGACGACTACGTGACCAAGCCGTTCTCCCCGAACGAGCTGGTGGCCCGCATCCAGGCGATGCTGCGCCGTCCACGGAAGGCAGCCCCGGCGACCGATGACGTTCGACGGTTCGGCGAGCTCGAGATCGATGCTGCCGCCCGCGAGGTCCGCATCGCCGGGGTCCCGGTCGAGCTCACCCGTCTGGAGTTCGACCTGCTCGAAGCGCTCAGCGTCCAGCCCCGCATGGTCCTCGCCAAGCAGCAGCTCCTCGACCTGGTGTGGGGATCCTCTGAGTACCGCGACGATCACGTCGTCGCCGTGCACATCGCCAACCTGCGCCGCAAGCTCGGCGACACCAGCGACGAGCCCCGCTTCATCCGCACCGTCCGGGGCGTCGGGTACCGCATGGTGGACGCGTGACCGCGCGGGCCCCACGGCGGCGCCTGGTACGACGGCTGTTCGTCGGTCAGCTACTGGTGATCCTCGTCGGTGCCGGCACGCTCGGAGCGGTCGCGTTCCTGGTCGCCCCACCGATCTTCCACGACCACATCCGCCGTGCCGTGGGACCGGTCTCCGACGTGGTCGCCCACCACCTCGACCAGGCACTGTCCGAGACGCTCCTGCTGTCGCTCACCATCGGGATCCTGCTGGCGGCCGCCGCAGCCACCGGGGTGTCCTGGCTGCTCGCGACCCGGATCGCGAGACCGGTCGAGGAGCTCTCCCGTACCGCCGATGCCCTCGCTGCGGGACGCCTCGGTGAACGCGCGCCACACCCGGCTGCGGAGGACGAGCTGGCGGATCTCACCGACGCGTTCAACGGCATGGCCGACGCCCTGGAACGCACCGACGCGACCCGCCGGCGCCTGCTGGCCGACCTCGCCCACGAGCTGCGCACCCCGCTCGCGACCATCGAGGCCTACCACGAGGGCCTGGCCGACGGGGTCGTGGAGGCCGACGGCGACACCCTCGCCACCCTCCAGGACGCCACCGGCAGGCTCCAGCGGCTCGTCGAGGACGTCTCGCTCGTGTCCCGGGCCGAGGAGGGTCAGCTCAGCTACGACCTGGGTCAGCTCGACCTCGCCGAGCTCGTGCGGGGGGCGGTCGACGCGATCGCACCCACAGCACGTGACGGATGCACGGTCGAGGTGCAGCTCCCGCAAGCCCCAGTCATGATCAACGGTGATCGTGACCGGCTCGCTCAGGTCCTCGCCAACCTGCTCACCAACGCGCTCCAACACACCCCCGACGACGGGACGGTCACGGTCTCGCTGACCGCTACCGACGGCGACGCGGTGCTCGCGATCACCGATACCGGCGCCGGGATCGCCCCGGAACACCTCGAGCACATCTTCGAGCGGTTCTTCCGCGCCGACCCTGCACGGCGCCACGTCGCCGGAAGCGGCATCGGCCTGACCATCAGCCGAGCCATCGTGCACGGCCACGGTGGTGAGATCACCGCCCACAGCGACGGGACCGGCACCGGATCTACCTTCACCGTCCGGCTCCCCAAGACCCCCCGACGATGACGGAGCACGCCGCAGCGGGTGGGCACCTCCCGGCGATCCCGTCCGCACCGTCGGGAGGGTTCGCCGCTCCGGGTCACCGGGCGAGGACGGTGCCCATCATGCCGCGGTCCTCGTGATCGAGGATGTGGCAGTGGTAGACGGTCCTGCCACCGAAGTCCTGGAACGGGACACGGACCGTAACCTGGCCGCCGGCAGGGACGTTGACGACGTCGAGCCAGAGCGGGTCACCCACCGCCCGGCCGTCGAGCTCGAGCACCTGCATCGGCCACACATGCAGGTGGAAGGGGTGGTCCATGGGGCTCGAGTTCCCGATCGTCCACTCCTCGACGGTCCCGAGCTCCACCTCCTGGTCGATGCGGTCCGCGTCGAACGCCAGACCGTCGAAGGTGAAGGTCATCGGGCCACCTCCTCCTCGGCCCATCATCCCACCCATGCCCATCTCGAAGGTGAGCGTCCGGCGCCGGACAACCTCGACGTCACGCAGGTCGCGTAGGGCGGGTGCCGCCGGGCTCGCGGCTCCGCCAGCCCGGTCGCCGCCGGTGACGCGCAGCCGCGCCAGGCTGACCGGTTCGTCCCCGCCGGGTAGGGGGCCGCGGTCCATCATCCGGCCCATCATGCCGCCACGGTCGACCGGGAGCGCGGTCAGCTCACCGTCGCCCTCACGGAGATCGACGAGCAGGTCGAGCCGGTTCCCAGGGGCGAGCACGACCTCGCGCAGGGCAGCGGGCGCTGCGAGGCGCCCCTGATCTCGTCCGATAACGCGTGCGTCCTGGCCCGGCAGGTCCAGGGCGAGGTAGCGCGACGCGCAGGCGTTGATGATCCGCCAGCGTTCACGTTCGCCGGCACGTCCCTCGAGGTCGGGGGCGGTCTGCCCGTTGACGAGGACCAGCTCGCCTTCGCGGCCCATCATCTGCTCCATGACGGAGGGTGTCACCACCGCACCGGTGTCGTCCAGGGTGATGTCGGAGACGACCATCACCCGTTCCCGGTCGACGGCCAGCTCATCGGTGGGGTCCTCGACGATGACCGCGCCGTAGAGGCCACCGAAGACCTGGTCGGCGACGTGGCCGTGGTGATGGGGGTGGTACCAGAACACCCCGGCGGGGTGGTCGTCGGGCAGCCGGTACTCGTAGTGCTGGGTCTGGCCGGGCTCGACCGCCAGGAAGACGTTGTCCCCGTTGCCCTCCGGCGAGACGTGCAGACCGTGGACGTGGAGGTTCGTGACCTCCTCCAGGTGGTTGACCAGGTCGATCCGCAGGGTGTCGCCGGGATGCAACCGCAGCGTCGGGCCGGGGACACCGCCGTTGTAGCCCAGGGTGGTGGCCTGCCGGCCGGCGACCTCGTGGGTTCCCAGCGCGGCTTCCAGCCGGACCTCGAGCCGCCCGGCCTCGCTGCGTCGGAGCTCGGGTTCCGCCCACGGCTGCCCCGCCTCGCGGCCCGGCGCCGAAAGGATGAGCTCCCGCCACAGGCCGGTGCCGCCGATCACGGTGCTGACCAGGCCCAGCCCGCCCATCACCAGGACGGACCGCCGGCTGATCGGCTCCATCACTCGCCTCCTTCGAGGACGTGGCGGCGCTGCAGGTACTCCTCGGTGGTCAGCTCACCCGCGGCGTACCGCTCGTCGAGGATCCGGCGGGCGGACCCGCCCGCGTCCGACGGGGCGTCCGGTGGAGCGGCCGCAGCGTCCGCGATGCCGCCGGCCAGGACACGGACCACGGTGACCCCGAGCAGGGTGAGTCCCAGTACCAGGAGCGCGCTGTAGAGGATGATCAGGGTCATGGCTTCCGGACCTCCGGACGTCCCGCTGCGCTGCTCGCCCGCCAGCTCGTCTCGACCACGCCGACGGGACCGACGGGACCGACGGGACACGAGAGGTGTCCATCATCGCGGGTACTCCACACCGGGAGCAGGGTCACGTGCCACCTTGTGGCCGCTGTCCGGGCACCCCCGCGCGCACGAACGACGCTGCTGGAGGGCATGGGAAAGGGCGGCGCGGACCAGCCGATTGTACGACGGTACGGTCGTAGCGGGACGGCGACCGGAGATGAGCGTGCCCAGCGACCGGGGGACGGGACCAGCGAGGATCTACGGCCGCGTTGCGCCGATCTACGACCTGTACTCGGGGCCGATGGAGTGGATGGGTACGGCACGTCGTCGCCGCCGGGTGCTCGCTGGCGCCACCGGTGAGGTCCTTGAGGCCGGTGTCGGCACCGGGCTGAACCTCGAGTACTACCCGGCCGGGGTCGACGTAACCGGGATCGACATCTCGCCGCGGATGCTGTCCCGTGCGCGGCGCCGTGCCGAGGCAGCGGCAGTCGACGTGACCCTCGACGTCGCCGACGTCGAGGATCTTCCCTACGGCGACGCCCGGTTCGACACGGCGACGGCGACCTGTGTTTTCTGCTCGGTAGCCGACCCGGTCCGGGGTTTGCGCGAACTCGCCCGCGTCACGAAGCCGGAGGGCAGGGTGCTCCTGCTCGAGCACGTGCGTCCCCGTAACCGACTCCTGGGGGCGCTTGCGGATCTCGTGAGTCCCCTCACGCGACGGCTGTTCGGCCCCGAGGTCAACCGACGGACGGAGCGCAACGTCGAAGCCGCAGGACGGGAGATCGTGACGGTTGGCCGCGACGGCGTGTGGCGGGAGATCGAAGCTCGCCCCGGCGGGCGCGAAGCGTGATCGGGTTGTCATCCCGGTGAGGCCCGCTTCGGTGGAAGGGTTTTCGCCCGACCGCCGCCAGCGATGCGTCCGAGGTCGGCTGCGGCGTGACCGTCGTCCTCGCACGTCGACGGCACCTGGCGGCTCGTGGCGGTCGGGTCGGTCCACCTGTGCTCGACCAGGGAATCCGCTCCAGAGTTTGTGGGAGCCCGGCCCCCGGCTCCCGTCAGCCCTGTCTCGAGAGGCTGACCAGCCCTGCCGTGCTCCTCAGCTCAGGTCAGGTCGAGGGTGATGCCGAGGTGCTGCGCGGTGTGTCCGATGATGGGCAGTAGTTGGGGGTGCCGGAGCTGGCGTGAGAGTTCGACGGGTCCGGCGAGGTGTGGCGTGCTGGTTTCGTTGAGGGCGACGGCGAGTGCCCGGCCGCCGGTGGCGGGGATGGCGAGGATCCCGTGGAGCTGCGGGTAGTGCGTCCGTATGGCGCGGGCCCATCGTTGGGTGCGTTCGTGTGGTGCGGTGGACAGGTGGGTCCCGGTCCTCGTGCGTTGGCTCCAGCGGCTGCGGAGGTCGAGCAGGTGGAGCTCTCCGGTGGTGTTCCACACGGTCAACGTGAGTCCGTCGGTGACGGGGAGGGTGTGGCCGGCCTGGACGGCCTCGGCGAGGATGACGTCGAGCACGGTGCCGTTGCCGGGCCGGGCCTGACCGGCGGGGTCGTCGAGGGCGGCGTACAGGATGCCGTGGTGGGGTGCGTGGTCGCGGGCTGGTCCGGGTGGGTGGTGGTCGAAACGGCCTTTGCCGGCCAGCGGCCCGAACCAGCGCAGCTGGTCATGTGCGGTGGGGTGCGGGCCGGCGACGTCGTGGAGCCGGACGAGTCGGGTTCCGGCCGGCAGGATGGTGACGTCGCCGGCGGCCAGTGCCGGCAGCGACG
>Ga0081527_100547_pt1 | contig 16263 bp, 21 predicted proteins | sample HotLakmasection5_FD_70992 | JGI IMG/M metagenome (GOLD analysis project Ga0081527, IMG submission 70992) | Hypersaline microbial mat communities from Hot Lake, Washington, USA - Section #5 (SPADES assembly) (version 2) | ecosystem: Environmental > Aquatic > Non-marine Saline and Alkaline >... | reverse complement strand
CCGGAGGTCGGTAGTCGGCAGCGACAGCGGCAGCTGCGTCCACCTCCTCAGGGGTGAGCAGCACCGTCACGCTCGTGGTCGCGCCGCCGGCCGCCGTGACGAGCATGGCGATCCCCGCCGCCGTCACGTTGTCGGGCAGCTCGGCCAGCACGTACGCGTCCGTGTCGCCGAACGCGTAGTACAGCGCCTCGAGCGTCCCGCCTGCGCTCGCCATCAGATCGCTGATGGCGTCCTTGCGTCCCGTCCCTCCCTCGGCGAGCAGTCCCCCCAGGCCGCTCTGCGTGTAGTTGGCACGGATCAGGTACTTCGGCATGTGTCCGTCTCCCTCCGGCGTCGCACGCCGGAGCGGCACTCTGCGCCCGGGCCACCCGCTGGTCAAGCGCACGTGCACCGGCACGGCAGAGCTGCTCACGGTCTCCGGTCCAGCACCGTGCCGCTGCGATGTGGCGGGGCGCCTTCGGCCAGGTCACGGGTGTCGGGCGCGGTCGTCCGGTAGCAGGATCGTGGTGAGGATGCGTCGACGCCGGCCAACGTCCGGTTGCAGTGCCGTGCGTCGCGCCAGCGCCTCACGCAGTTCCGCGAGGAGGTCGTCGGTCTCCTCGTCGGTGAGCCACAGGACGGCCTGCCGGTAGCTGACGCGGTCTGCAACGACGTCGAGATCCTCGTTGTCGAGGTAGGCCGCGAAGTCGGCGAGCAGCGTCCCGACGAACGTCGTGAACCAGCGCAGATGGTCGTCGGCCGTGGCGTCGGTGACCTGCTGCGGTCCCAACGTGCCTGCACCGTCGACGAGCGCGAACGTCCGCTCGGTCGCGCCACGTGCCTGCCGGCGCTCCACGACCTCGATGATGCCGCCCTCCTCGAGGACGGCGAGATGCCGGTAGAGGGTTGCCTGTGCGACGTCGCCGAGCACCTCCTGGAGCTCGGCTGCGGTCATCGGTTGCTGCAACAGCGCGCGGATCGCACGGAGTCGGACCGGATGGATGAGCAGGTCGCCGGCGTTCGATGGCATCGCACGCTCTCGGTTCGGGCGGCATCGCCGCCTATGTTCCAGAGATTGATAATGTTCGCAAGAATGATAATATAGCACGTGTCGTGAGCATCCGGCCCGAAGCGAGCACCAACATGACGACGACTTCCAGCGGTGGGCACCCCCTGACCTTCACCAACGGTGAGCACACGCTCGCCGGCACCTTCCAGCCCGGGGCTGCGACCGGCACGGCACCGCCCGGTACCGCGGCCTTGCTGGTGAGCGGGTCGGGGCCGGTCGACCGGAACTCCGATGCCAAGCAACTGGCCACAGCCGTCATGGCCCAGGTCGCCGAGCGACTGGCTGCTGCCGGTGTGTCCTCGCTGCGCTACGACAAGCGGGGTGTCGGGGAGAGCACCGGGGACTTCCACGCCGCTGGGCTCTACGACAACATCGAGGATGCACGCGCGGCGCTGGCAGCCCTGCGTGCACAGGGCGGAGTCGACCCGGACCGCGTGTTCGTGATCGGCCACAGCGAGGGTGCGATCATCGCCACCGAGCTCGCCGCCGCGGACGACCGCCTCGCCGGGGTCGTGCTGGTGGCAGGGTCGGCTGCGACCGGGGAACAGGTCCTGCGCGAACAGGCCGTCGCCGTGGCCGAGTCGCTGCCGCGACCGGTCACCTGGCTGCTACGCCTGCTCCGCAAGGACATCGCCACCCTGCAGGAGAAGCGTCTCGCAACGCTTCGTGCGAGCACCGGTGACGTCATGCGCATGCAGCTGGTCAAGGTCAACGCCCGCTGGATGCGCGAGTTCCTCGACCACGACCCCTCGCCGTCGCTGGAGGCGATAAGGGTGCCGGTGCTCGCGGTGGCTGGGACCAAGGACATCCAGGCGGCCCCGCACCACACCGAACGCATCGGTGAGCTCGCTGCCGGGCTGGTCACCATCGAGCTGATCCAGGACATGACCCACCTGCTGCGCCACGAGCCCGGTCCCGCGACCGTCCGTACCTACAAGCAGCAGGCCAAGCAGCCCGTGCTCCCGGATGTCCTGGACCTCATCGCCACGTTCTGCACGACGCCCGCGGCGCACACCTGACGAAGAGGCATCCTCGAGAGGCGCTGGCGGTCGACGGTGAGAAGTGGTCCTCCATCGCCCGGCGGCGGCCCTCGTGACCTCGACACAGCATCGCCGGGAGCGTCACCCGCTAGGGCAGGCAGAAGAATCTGCGCAGCAGCGGGTCCGGCAGGAGGCAGCGGGCGAAGCCGTCGCTGTCGGTGCGATGGGCGGATCGTCGGCACGTGGGACGGCACGGGTGCTCGTACGGTCCCCAGTCGTCCAGATCCACGAGGTGCGGCACGGCAACGGCCCAGTCGTACTGTCGGGCGGTCCAGTCCCACAGCTCCACCGTCCCCCGCGGACCCTCGAGCTGTGACGGGGTGTCGCCACGACGGGCGGGGACCCCGAGGACGACGTGGCCCCACCTGCGCCTCACTGCAGCCTCCCGCCGCCAGACCTCGCAGGCGCGTGCGACGTCCACCCGGCGTCGACCATGGTCGACGAACAGGTAGATCTCACAGGCGACGATCCCGAGCCTGTCGAGCAACCTGCAGAGCTCGCCGGTGACGTCCTGGCAGCGGTTCGGGACGGCCTCCGGGTCCTCGCCGTTGACGACGTCGCCGCTCAGGGTCGGGAGAGCGGTCGGGTCGATCGTGTCGAACGCGAGGGCGACCGCGGGGTCGCTGGGCCGGAGCGGGGTGGTCGTCGACGGAGGCGGCACGGATGCCCCGACACGAGCCACACACCGAGAGGGCGACATGACGTCACACCGGGTTCCGAACTCGACGTCGATCTCTCTGCCTCCCAGTGAACCTCGGCGCTCTCCGCTGGTCCAGGCTCTCGGCTGCGGATCTCCGGTGTGCGGTGCCCGCCCTGCCAGCAACCGGACCGGACGGTCAGCCGGCGCCATCGCGAGGCAGCCGTCCAAGCGTCGACGGCCGCCGATCCCGGCTGGCTCGGGGCTCGTCACGCACCGTGTACCTCTGGACGGCTGGCGTGAGGCCTACGCCGTGCAGGAGGGTGACGTCGAGACCGTGCTGACCTTGGGCACGGAAAATCCTCCCTGAACCGAGCAGCTGAAGGAGCATGGACATGGCTGAACCGATGGGCGCGCGCACGTGGGCGATCGCCGAGGGGTACATCCCGAGCGGCAGCACGGGCCCGGAGCCGGCGTTCACCAGCCACGAGACCGCCTGTCTGCTCAACACCGGTGACGCCGACGCCCACGTCGAGTTCACCGTGTACTTCAGCGACCGTGAGCCCATCGGTCCGTACCCGGTGACCGTGCCGGCGCGCCGGACCGTGCACGTGCGCTTCAACGCTCTCGAGGATCCGCAGCCGATCCCCCTCGACACCGACTTCGCCAGCGTCGTCCGCTCGGACGTGCCGATCGTGGTGCAGCACACCCGGCTCGACTCGCGGCAGGCGGAGAACGCGTTGCTCTCCACGATGGCGTACCCGGTCAGCGCCGGGTCCTGAGCGGCTCACCGGCCCCGAGCGAGCTCGTCGGCGATGATCGCCACGAGCTCGTCCGTGGGGGCCGTGGCGTCCAGGCGGAGGTCGGCGACCGTCGCGAAGCGTCGCTGACGTGCCTCGCGTGACGCTGATGCCTCCCGCGGCGTCTGTGTCCGTCGGTGTCGTCCGCTCGGCACGCGATGCGCCAGGACCTCGGTCGGAGCGTCCAGCCAGACCACGAGCGTGGCACCCGCGAGCGCAGCCCGGCAGCGGTCCTCCTCGACCACCGAGGCGGCCGCACACACGACCATCGGCCCCTCCGTCTCGAGCCCATCGAGCAGGATCCGGGCCTCCAACTCGTGCAGCGCCGCGACGCCCCGCTCGGCGGCGATGACCGCACCCGTCGTCCCCGTGCGCGCTTCGAGCTCGGCGTCCGAGTCGTGCATCGTCCACCCCAGCCGTGCCGCCAGTGCCGAGCCGGTCCGTGTCTTGCCGGCGCCCATCATCCCCAGCAGCACGACGCGGCCGTCGCCACGCTCGCTCATCACGACCGCACCGGCAGGGTCATCGCTCGCCTTCGGCTCATCACGGCCGGCGCCCGGTCGGGGCGGGCCCGATCATCGTGCCTCTCGCGCGGGCGGAAGCACGATCCGCCCGAACCTACCGTGGACGCAGCGGACTGCTGCCTGTGGATAGCCCCCGCCGCGGTGTCACGGGCGCGCGCGATGCTCGCCGTCACCACCTCCGGAGCGCCGTCCGGTTGGTCCTCGAGTGGAGTCACCATGGACGATGACACGATCCAGCACGAGATCTTCGCGAGGTTCGCCGAGCACCTCGTGCCCGAAGCGTTCGCCACCCCGACGCGTGCCCACCGCGTCACCTACGAGGCCGATGGGCCGCGACACGCCGAGGGGGTCACGCCGCGGGCCCGTTTCGATCGCTGGATCGATGCCCGGATCGAGGATGCGCTCGCTGCGTCCTGGCCCCACGACCGTCCGCTCGTCGTGGCCTTCACCTCCGACGGGGAGCTGCTGCGACGCTACGACGAGAACGGGTGCGGCCACCTCGACTGCGTCGTGGGCCTGGTCCAGCGGGAGGTCGCCGACATCGCGACGCCGTGGGTGTTCGGTGCGTCCCTGCCGCGACCGCAGCCCTACCTGGAGATGGTGTACGACGAGGACGGGAACGAAGCCGGCGAGATCCTGCGCCCACCGCCGGGCAGCGAGTGGACGGCCATCTGGTACGCGGAAGCGCGGGGAGGTGGGGTCGCCGACACGTTCGCGGGCTACCTGCACCTCGACGGAGAGGAGGTGACCGCCGCCGGTCCGCTGCACGTCAGAGCGATGACGGCGACCCGCGAGTTCCACCGCATGCTGTTCCGCCACCCTGCGCGCCGGCTCCACCCGTTGCGTCGGCGGTAGCGCCCTCCGACCGTCACCCGGCCTGGTGCACCGCCCGGGATCGGCGGCGGTCTGCCGTCAGTTCCGTCCGGTGCCGGTCGGGGCGCAGGCGACGCAGGTCCGCGTCGTGGGACGGGCGCGCAGTCGTTCCGGCGGGACCTCGCCGCCGCAGCGCTCGCAGCGGTCGTGGGTGCCGGCCTGCAGCCGCTCGACCGCCAGGGCGACGTCGGCCAGTTCCTGCTCGGCGGCGGACAGCAGCGCAGCGACCTGGGCACGCTCGAAGGCGATGGTCGCACCCTCGGGGTCGTGCTCGTCGTCGCGGGCGGCGTCCGATGAGCGCTCCACGATGTCGTCGAGGTCGTCGCGGAGGGCACGGCGTCGGTGCAGCGCTCGTTGACGACGCTCGTCGAGGAGCGCCAGGAGCTGCTGCGTCAGGCTCGTGTCCACGTCTCCAGGGTGCCGCAGACCGGGGCCATCGTGGCGCTCCGGCCGGGCGAGGCCGTCGGCCCTGTCGTGCCGGTCCGGCCCACGCCACCATCGCCGGTGGCGCCGAGTGGCCCTGCGTGATGCCCGGGGCGATGGTCGAGGGCGTCGAGCGGCGGACGGGCACGGGGCCACAGCCCATCGTCCCCGCGACGCCAGCGGCAGCTCAGGCCGAACCGGACGCTCCCTTGACGTCTCGTCTCGCCTCGTGCATACGGTGCTGGACAGGTCGTTGATCTGCGATGGCCCGATCCAGAGAAGGACACGACATGCGCATCGACCTCACCAGCGTCTACGTCGACGACCAGCGAGCCGCCCGCGACTTCTACGTCGAGACCCTCGGCTTCCAGGTCCGCCACGACATCCCGCTCGGCGACGACTCCTGGCTGACCGTGGTGTCCCCGGAGTCGCCGGATGGACCTGAGCTGCTCCTGGAGCCCGCACACCACCCTGCCGTGGGGCCGTATCGGGCCGCCCTGGTGGCGGACGGGATCCCGTCCGCGCAGTTCGCGGTGGACGACGTCCAGGCCGAGTACGAACGCCTGACCCGACTGGGCGTCGAGTTCACACAGCCGCCGACCGACGTTGGCCCTGCCGTCGTCGCGGTGTTCGACGACACCTGCGGCAACCTCATCCAGATGGCGGCCGCCGCGACCGCCTGAGCCGCCGGCGGGGGGCCCTCGGACGCCATCCCATCGACCTACCGCCCCGCGCTGGCCAGGAAGAACCCGAGGGTGATGTCCGTGGTCACCGACGAGGTACTCGACCGGAGGTGACCCCAGCCGGGATAGAGGTGCGCCCGGCCGTCCTGGACGCCCGCCGCCGTCTGCTCGAACAGCTGCGGCGGGTAGAAGACATCCTTGGTGCCGCCGATGACCAGCGTCGGGGCCACGATCCGGTCCAGCTGCGCACCGACGTCGAAGGCGTCCTCGGCGTCGAGCGTGACCAGCAGGTCGCTCGGATCGTCAGTGGCCATCGACCCCGCGAGGCGACGGACCAGCGGCCGCGCGGACCGCTGCAGGGGCGCTGGCAGCCCCGCGGTCATCAGCTGGGCCCATCCGCGAGCGGGATCCCCGGCCCTGGTCAGCTCTGCCAGATCTCGCTGCAGTTCGCGGCCGCGCGGACCGAGCCGGTAGGCCGCTGCGACCACCACCAGCGATCGGACCAGCTCCGGTCGGTCCACCGCCAACTGCAGGGCCAACGAGCCGCCCGTGCTCGTTCCCGTGAGCAGGACCGGCTCGCCGAGCTCAGTCTCGATGGCACGAACCAGGGAGCCGGCGATGTCCGACATCGACGCTCCCGGCTGCAGGCCGGGCTTCCGGTTGACCACGTACACCCGGAAATGGGCGCTGAGGGGGAGAGCAGCGCGCACCAGCATCCGGCGTTCGAAGCCCGTTGGCATCTCGTGCGTCGCGCCCAGAGCCATCGCCATGACCAGCGGCGGTCCCTCGCCGATCGCCAGGCAGGGGATCTCGTCGTGCAGCATCCCGCTCCAGACGCGTGCCATCGGCGCACCACCCAGTCGACTGCCTCAGGCATAGCGACCTGCTGGCGCTCCCGACAAGAGCCCGAGGTAGCGTCCTGCCGATCCCGGGTTCCCCGCCGATGAGGACGATCTGCCCGGCACCGGCGCTGACGGCCGTCAGCACCTCGACGGCCCAGCCTCTGCAGGAACGAGGAGGCAGCTACGGGGACTCGTGTCCGTGACCACCGTGCAGTGGTGCTCGGCGGCAGCATCGTCGGGCCGCTCCCCGGACTCACCGCAGAGCTGATCGCCGGCGGAGCGCCATCCGGGGACCTGCTGGGCGCGAGGGGTCGCCGTGAGCAACCGGTCGGGCGTCCCGGCCGACGCTGTGGCGGGTCAGGCCTCGGTGCTCTGCTCCCAGTGGGCGCAGACGTGGTCGTGGCCCACCTCGACCTGCAGGCTCGGGTGCCAGCAGTAGCTGATCGCCTTGTCGGGGCTGTTGAAGTACAGACAGGCGCTGCACTGCTGGCCATCGCGTGGCTCGGTACGCCACTCGTTCCCCTCGACCAGCCGGAGCCACTTCTTCTCAGCGATGGCCTGTTGGGCGTCGCTCATCGCCAGGCTCGACGAGCCCATCTCCGTCCAGTTGTCGCACAGCCAGTCGCTGGCGACCATGATCCCCAACTGTCCGTTCCAGCAGTACGAGATGTCCGCACCGGCATCGCTGTAGAAATGGCACGCCCCGCACCCTTTCGGGTCGTCGCCGGAGACCCGCAGGTTGGTGTCCTCCTCGAGCTGGACGAACTCGAGCGTGAGCTCTTCGTCCTTCACGGTGGGCGCCGACGTGTTCTCTGGCATGACGGGGATCCTTCGCTCCTGTTGGTCGCCGTTCGGGCGATCTCCAGGACCCTACGGAGGGGACCGGGGGGCGGCGTAGGGCCTATCGGACCTAGAGCCGGGCTGCTGGCGCGGATTGGCCAGGGCCGAACGTCGTAGGTTAGGCTGACCTAATCCCTTGCTCACCGATCCGTGAGGCGACCGTGAGTCAACGTGCCAGCGTGGCGTCGGTGCGCGTCGCCGCCGCGACGTTGCACCTGTCCCTGCACACGCGCGACCGTGACATCGCCGTGCAGTTCGCGCTGTCGCCCCGCCAGGTCGACACCCTCCGGCAGTGGCAGGGCGAGGGTCGCAGCGGTGAGGTCGGGACGGGGCAGCTGTGGCGTGACCTGGTCGCGGCCACCGGCACCGCGGTCGACGCGGTGGTCGTCGACGTCAGCGGCGTGGAGCCCATCGTGCGTCTGCGGCTGCACGAGGTGCCGTCCTCGACCCCCACGGTCAGCCCCTGCGAGCTCGTCATGCTGCTCTCGGTGGCGCAGACGCCGGTCGAGGTCGTCACACCGTCGCCGCCGGGGGACTGGGACGCGGCGCTCGCCGAGTTCCTCGAAGGCCATGCCTGAGCGCATCGAGAGAACCTGCCCGCCTCGCGCACACGGGACCTTGGCCACTGGCCGCGTCGTCACGTGACGACGATGGTGGACCCGTCGGCTCGGAGGTTGGCATGTCCTCGGCGCTCGATCGTCCTGCGGCCCCGTCGAAGCCCGCACGGCGTGGCGTGCCCACGCCGGTCAAGCGGGTCGGGTTCCTCGTCGCGGCGGCCGTCAACGGCCTGCTGCTCTGGGTCGTCCACCAGCTGCTCGACTGGGGCTGGCCGGGCTTCCTGACCGACGACTTCGAGCGCGTCCTCGGGCTCGTGACGGCGTCGTTGGTGGCGAGCATCGTGGTGAACCTGGCGCTGGCCATACACCACGGCGTGCGCTTCCGCGCCTTCGCGGACGGCGTGACGGCGGCCTTCGCGCTGGCGGTCGGCCTGCGGATGTGGACGGTCTTCCCGTTCGACTTCACCGGCTACGCGACCGACTGGTCGGGTCTGGTGCGCGTCGCTCTCGGGCTCGGGATCGCCGCCACCGGGATCGCGATCATCGCCAACCTCGTCAAGCTCGTGACCGGCGCCGAGGACGGCGCCTGAGCGCCATGCGGACCCAGGACCCCGGGCCGGATCGATGACGGACGCGAGGTTGGCATGAGCAGGAGCACGGCCGGCGCGGCGGGCGGCAGCATCTACGGCCTCGGCATGTTCGGGGCCTGGGTGTGGTTCTTCCAGCAGGCCGATGGCTTCTGGATGTACGTCCTCGCGGTCCTCCAGGGCATCTTCTGGCCCGCGTTCATGGTCTACGAGGTCTTCCAGGCGCTCGCCGGCTGAGCGCCGCCGCGCCTGGGTCAGAGCGCGGCGTCCGGCCCGGTCGTCCGCGGTGCCGCCGGCGTGACGGTGAGAAGGACCAGCACAGCCAGTAGCGCGGCCTGGACGACCCGGATCGCGATGCCCGCGTAGAGCACGGCGACCAGCCCGGACAGGCCAGCCGCAACCAGGCGTGCGGCCCGTCGCCCCCCAGCCGATTCGGACCATCCGTCGTCCGGCTGTTTCCACGGACCCGGCCGGGTCGTCATGGCAGCACTCCACGTCGCCCTCAGGTCTGTGGCTGCTTGAGGTGGCGGTCGAAGAAGGCGATGATCCGGCGCCGAGCATCGCGAGCTGACTCCTCGTGGTACTCGGAGGTGGACAGCGCGCCCATGACCATCGCCCATCGCGGCACCTCGTCGGGATCATGGTCGTTGAGGAACGCATGCCCTGCGGCGGGGTACACGGCGACGTCGTGGGGGATCCCATGGCTGCTCAGCGCTCGCTCGAGCCGCGGCGGTGCCTGGCTCATCCCGCGATCCTTCGCGCCGTAGCTGCCCACGATCGGACAGGCTTCCGCCAGCAGCTCCATCGCGTCCCGGGGCACCGCTCCGTAGTTGACGCTGGCCGCGTCGTAGTCGCCGCTGGCGGCCAGCAGCACCGCGAACCCACCGCCCATGCAGAAGCCGATCGTGCCGACCCTTCCCGAGCAGTCGTCCCGCGCCAACAGCCAGCGTCGGGTGGCCTCGACGTCCTCCAACGCCGGCCCGCGGCCGCGGACAACGTCGCGGATCACCTGGAACATGCAGCGGATCTGGCTTCGATGGCGGTGGTAGAGGTCAGGTGCGACGGCGAGGTAGCCGGCGCCGGCCAGCCAGTCCGCCTGGTTGCGCAGGTCGCTCGTCATGCCGAGCGCATCGTGCAGGACCACCACGCCCGGCCACGGTCCAGGGCCCTCAGGCTCCACGAGGTACGCCGGGATCGTCCCCGACCTGGTGGTCACCGCGACGCTGCTCATGGGTGCGATCCCCCGGAGCTGCCTGACCGCACGCTAACCGACACAAGGCCGGGTGGGAATGGCGGCGCGCCCCCGGGGGTCCCGGTCCTGTACCGGCTCAGTGGCGGTCGCTTCCTGTGGTTGCCGGCGGGCAAGCGCGGCTGGGGTGCCTTGCGTCTCACCACCACCGGGCGCCGAGCGCGACCGTCTGTGGCAGCGCTTCGTGGACATCGAGCCGGAGATCGATGACATGGCCGAGCGCCGTGCGACCGACACTCCCGTGGTCGTGCTGGAACCCCGCATCGCGGCGAAGTGACGGTCGGCTCGACCGGTGAGCGGTGAGGCACGTCGCCGCAGCCCATGATCACGTGGCCGCGACCCTCCCGCGCCACAGGGGCCATCCGCCCCTGGGGAGCGCACCGGCGTCGGCGGATGCTCCCAGGGTCGGTCCGGTCCTCGGGCTGCGGCCGGCCCGCAGGCCCGCCTGGCCGCCTGATCCGCCAGGTCACCAGCGCCAGAGCAGAAGAGGAGCAGGAGCCCCATGCATGCGCTGATCGTGTACGAGTCCCTGTTCGGCACCAACCGGACGATCGCCGAGGCCATCGCCGCCGGTCTCGGTGACGGCGCCACCGCCACGTTGGTCGATGCCGAGGATGCCCCCGCCACCATCGACGACGGGATCGACCTGCTCGTGGTCGGCGGCCCCAACCACAAGTCCGGCCTGCCCCGCCCCGATACCCGCGCCGAGGCGGCCCAGGAACGACAGGGCGCGCGCTCGCCGGCCGATCGGGGACTGCGTGAGTGGCTCGACGAGGTCACATTGGCTCCCCCAGGGCAGCCCGCTGCCGTGTGGGACACCCGGATGCAGAGCCCCAAGATCCTCAACGTGGTCGACCACAGCTCCCGCACCATCGCCAAGCAGCTCCGACGGGCCGGAGCCCGGCTGGTCACCGAGGCGGAGCACTTCTTCTCCGCCGACGGTCAGGGGGCGCTCGTCGAGGGTGAAGAGGACCGTGCCCGCGCCTGGGGTGCCCACCTCGCCGGCGACACCGCTCGCACGTAGGCTCGCGCACGATCGGGCGAGGTGCCCGATGGACGGAGCGGCGCCGACCAGAGGAGCCGGGATGCTGGGACCGGCGAGCCGGGACGGGTTCCACACCGTCACGCCCTATCTGATGGTCGCCGACCCGGACGGGCTCGTGACCTTCCTCGGGTCGGCCTTCGAGGCCACGGTCACCTACCGCACCAAGGGCGGTGGCGGTGGTGACCACATCGAGGTGCAGATCGGCGACAGCCGGATCATGGTCGGTGGGCCGGTCGAGGCGAGCCAACCGTCCGCGCTGTTCCTCTACGTCGACGACGTGGACGGCCTCCACGACCGTGCGGTCCAGTCGGGCGCCAGCAGCATGATGCCGCCGACCGACGGTGAGTTCGAGGAGGAGCGGGGCGCAGCGGTGGTCGACCCGGCGGGCAACCAGTGGTTCCTCGGCCGGCACGGTCCGGGGAGCGCGTCACCGGACTGATCCGGTCCCGATCAGGATGTCCAAGCCGCTGGCGTGATCGGCCGGCGTGAGCGGTCGGCTGGGCCGTGGTGGGACCTCCGCCCGTGGCGCAGAAGGCATCTGGGATGACAGCCTCGACGCATGGCTGCACCGTTGGCTCCCGAGGTGCCACGTCGCGCGTACGGCCGCACGCGGCGCGCGTTGCTGTGGCTCGAGGTACTGCTCGCGGTGGGCGCCTACGGCGGGGCGGTCGGGCTCATCACCGGCGGGGTCGACATCGGTGATGCGGCGGCAGACCTGCCCTTCGGTTCCACGGTCTTCGGCGGTTGGGCCCTGCTGATCGTCAACGGGCTCCTGCCGACCCTGGTCGTGGTGGGCGACCTGCGTCGGCGGCCGTGGGCCGGGACCGGACACCTCGTCGTGGGGGTCGCGTTGATCGGCTGGATCGTCGTCCAGGTCGGCCTGCTCGGCTGGCCGCCCCACTGGCTCCAGATCCTGTACTTCCTGTGGGGGTGGGCGATCCTTGGCCTGGCGGTGCGACACCTGGCGGCCGCGGCGTGACCCGGGTCCGAGGCGGGTGACTCCTCCACCGGCACGCGTCACGACCCCGCCGCGTCACCGGCGGACGGCCACTCAGGTCGGTTGCGCTCGCCCCGGTCCTCTGGCGCAGCTCGTTCGCCCGTCGCCTCAGCACCCGACGCGGGCGCATCGGACGCGGCCCCGCGCCCGGTACCGGGCGGGACCGCGAACCAGGGTCAGTTGCGAACGCTCGACAGCCGGCGCAGCACGGCCAGCACCGTGCGTTCGACCACGGGTGCCGGGTCCTGCGGCTCGACGACGAGGTAGCTGGGCACCCGCCCCCGGTCGGCGAGGCGCTGGATCGAGTCTCCCGCCGTGCTGCACAGCGTCGACAGGTCCCCGCGGCGCCGGGTCTCGAAGCGCTCCAGAAGCTCGGCCAGCTCGCGGCGCTCGGCCGACGAGCTGTCCATCGTTGGGTGTGCCGTCGCGGTCTGCATCTCCCGCCCTTCGTCCGGAGGCTCTGGGGAAGAGTGTCGACGTCGATCCGCCACCGTCCAGCAGGTCCGCACGATGTTCGGCTCAGACCGTGATGAGCGACGACGGGACGCCATCGGTTCGGTGACGGTGCCCGGCCGGTGCACGAACGCCGACCGCCTCCGAACGACCCTCTGCCGTCGGCCGGCGGAGCGCCGCGCTGTCCCTCCTCGGACGTCATCATGTTCGGATGCGGTACCGAGCGCTACGGTCATGCGTATCCGAGGGCGAGCTGGGCCGCACGATGTTCGGAAGGCAGCGGAGCGAGACGACCGATGGACGAGATCGACCAGACCCTGGTGCGGGAGCTGCAGGCCGACGCGAGCATCACCAACCGCGAGCTCGCGCGACGAGCCGGCGTCTCCCCGTCGACGGCGCTGGAACGGGTCCGCGCCCTGCACCGGCGGGAGGTCGTCACCGGCTACCACGCCGAGGTGTCGCTCAAGGCCCTCGGGCGCGATGTCCAGGCCCTGGTCTCCGTGCGCATCCGGCCACCGACGCGCGACCGCATCGACGCCTTCCTCGGGTACGCCACCGGTCTCACCGAGGTGCTCGACGCCTACCTCGTCACCGGGCACGAGGACATCATCCTCCATGTGGCCGTGTCCGACACCAACGCCCTCTACAGCCTGGTGATCGATCACCTCACCGCCCGTCCGGAGGTCATCGACGTGCGGAGCTCGATCGTCTACGCGCACCGGCGCCGGCACGTGGTCGAGCCGCTCCCGCCGCGATCGGCGCCGCCCGGGGCGCCGACCTGACCGTGGCCCACCTCGCCGGGTAGCTCCCCGCGATGGACGCTGCCGGGGGAACTGGTCGATGCCGCCGGCCACGTCGTACCGGTGCTCGCGGTGCGTGACCCGACGGAGCCGCCTGCCACGGCTACTCATCCTGCCGCCATCCGTGCTTGAGTTACACGATGCGGGCTGCGCCGAAAGCCCACCGCTCCGAGGAGCGCTGTCATGGACTGGGCAGCGGTGCAGCAGGGTCCGGCCTTCGGTTTCACGATCGTCGGGCTCATCATCGTGTTCGGACCGCTGGTCGCGGAGCGTCTGCGGCTGCCCGGGTTGTTGGGCCTGCTGACCTTCGGCGCGCTCATCGGACCGAACATGCTCGACGTGCTGCCGCGGTTCGCCGGCCTCCAGGCGGTCGGCAGCATCGGGGTGCTGTACCTCATCTTCCTCGCCGGCCTGCAGCTCGACCTCGAAACCTTCGTGCGCTACCGGGTGATCTCGGCTGGCTTCGGACTGCTGACGGCGGTCATCCCGATGGCGTTCGGCACCGCGGCGGCCCTGCTGCTCGACATCGACCTCGCGCCCGCGCTGCTGATCGGCTCGTTCTGGGCGTCGTTCACTCTGATCGCCTACCCGACCGTGGCGAAGTACGGGCTGACGAAGACCCGACCCGTCGCGGCGATCGTCGGGGCCAGCGCGATCACGGATGCCATCTCGCTGGTGGTGCTCGCGCTGATCGTCGGCGCCGAGACCGGCGACGCGAGCGGTGCCCGCCTCGTGCTCGACATCACCATCGGGTTCGTGGTCCTCGCGGTGTACTGCTTCCTCGTGTTCCCGGCGATCGCCCGGTGGTTCTTCACCGGGCTCGGTCAGGAACGCACCCTTCGGTACCTGCTCTTGTTCATCGGCCTGACCTCCTCGGCCGTGGTCGCTGAGCTGCTCGGCGTCGAGCCCCTGATCGGCGCCTTCTTCGTGGGTGTCGGGCTCAACCGGCTCGTTCCGAACGCGAGTCCGCTGATGGCGGTGACGGACTTCTTCGGCAACGCCTTCTTCATCCCGACCTTCCTCGTCTCGGTCGGACTGATCTTCGACCCCGTGGTGATGTTCGAGTGGACGACGATCCGGCTCGCGCTCGGGTTCGTCGCCGCCCTCATCGTCGGCAAGGCGATCGCCGCGTGGCTCACCGGCCGCATCTTCGGCCTCGTCGGGGCGGAGATCGGGCTGCTGTTCTCGATGTCGGTGGCCCAGGCGGCCGCCACGCTGGCCGCTACCGTGATCGGCTTCAACGTCGGGCTGTACGACAGCGACGTCGTCAACGCGGTGATGGTCGTCGTCGCAGTGAGCCTGATCGTGACCTCGGTCGGTACCAACCGGTTCGCTCCGAAGATCCCCCCGCCGGTCGGAGAAGGCAGGCGTGCGGGCGAGACGATCCTGGTGCCGGCCCTCGGTGGGCTGGACGGGCTCGCGGACGTGTTGCGGCTCGGCCGCGACCTCGCCGAACCGGTCGGTGGGTTCGTGCAGCCGGTGGTGCCGGTCACCTCGATGCAGCGTGGCGACATCATCGAGAGCCGTGCCAAGCGCGTCGAGGTCGATCGGGTGCTGCGCGAGATCGGAGGCGACGCGGAGACGATGCTCAGGGTCAACCGCTCGGTCTCCGCCGGCCTGAACGAGGCGGCCATCGAGATCGATGCGTCACTGCTGTTGCTCGCCTGGCCCGGCCCGAGCGATCTCCGAGCTCAGATGGTGGGCTCGACCTACACCGAGGTCGTCGCCGCCACGTCCGTCCCGGTCGCGATCGCGGCGCTGCATCCCGACGCCGACGCCGGTCGGGTGCTCCTCTACGCGGCTGCGCGGGAGCTCGTGCCCGGCAACCGGCCCACGCTGGCGCTGGCGCTGGAGCTCGCCACGGCGCTGTGTCGTCATCGGGACGAGCCCATGCTCATCGGCCCGGTCGCCCCCTCGGCGCTGGCGGCCGTGGGGCTCGCGGTCCCGCCGACCGCTGAGCACCGCGACGGCGCCGACGGTCTCGATGGGTGGGTCCGCGACGTCGGTCGCCCCGGGGACCTGCTCGTGCTGCCCATCCGCGGCACGTCGGTCGGTCCGGCCGCCGTCCGGGCGTACCGCTCGGGACGCTCGGTCCTGGCGGTCAGCCGGAACCCGGAGATCTCCTCGGGCTCGGTGGTCAGTCCGATGAACCTCCCGGTGGACCGCACGCTCGGCGCCTGATCCACTCCGAACGCCACGAACCAGCTCGGGAGTCCGGACATGCCCACCGTCCTGGTCGTCCAGCACGTTGCGCCCGAACAGCCGGCCGTGCTCGGCGAGGTGCTGGAGGAGGCAGGCTGCGAGCTCCGGATCATCCGTCCGGCTGACGGCGACCCCGTGCCGGTCGAGGCGTCGCCCTTCGCCGGCGTGGTCGTGCTGGGCGGTCCCATGTCCGCGACCGACGACGACGGCTTCCCGAGCCGGGCGGCGGAGGTGGCGCTGCTGCGCGACGCGATCGACCGGGTGGTGCCGACCCTGGGGGTGTGCCTGGGCGCCCAGCTGCTCGCGCTCGCCGCGGGAGCCCGGGTCCGGCGCGGCACCGGCCCGGAGGTCGGCTGGGGCACGGTGGAGCTGACGGCGGCAGCCGACGAGGACCCGCTGCTGGCCGGGGTCGCGAGCCCGCTCCGGGTCCTGCACTGGCACGCGGACACCTTCGACCTTCCCCACGGCGCCGTGCTCCTCGCGTCGACCGGTCGCTACCCGAACCAGGCTTTCCGTCTCGGTCCCGCCGCGTGGGGGCTGCAGTTCCACCTCGAGGTCGACCGGGCCGCGGTCGAACGGTTCCTCACCGCGTTCCCCGAGGACGCCGAGACCGCGCCGGGCGGTCTCGAGGGTGTACGGCGATCGGCGCCGGCGGCCCTGGAG
>Ga0081527_100545_pt1 | contig 16424 bp, 13 predicted proteins | sample HotLakmasection5_FD_70992 | JGI IMG/M metagenome (GOLD analysis project Ga0081527, IMG submission 70992) | Hypersaline microbial mat communities from Hot Lake, Washington, USA - Section #5 (SPADES assembly) (version 2) | ecosystem: Environmental > Aquatic > Non-marine Saline and Alkaline >... | reverse complement strand
TTTTTTTATATGAAAAAACCGGAGCCGTATGATGGGAGACTATCACGTACGGTTCTGTGAGAGGCTTAGGGGTGAAACTCCCCTTTGCCTACTCGGCGGCAATAAACTGGAGGTCTTTACCACGAGGACACGAGGTCGCGAAGCAACACGAGGAACTCTTACTACAACTATTTATAAGTAAACTAAATAATTTAAATTGAACTATGGGTAAGCATAATTTTTGGAAAGCCTTTTGGGGGTGGTTATGGTACTTTGATCAGGGCTTGGAATTAAAAAAACGACTCCTGATTTTTTTCAACCACCCCTTCCCGCGGGGATCCCTTCGGGAAAATCCCCTCCTTGTCCCGAAGGCTCCGAAGGAATGCCCATGGCAGATCCCGTTGGGGAAAAAGGAGGGGACTATGAATGCACTTTGGTGAAGATTATGAATCGAACTCAGCTTAAAAAAGTAAAACGATCTGCCACCTTCGGATAGATCGTGCCGTTAGGTACGACATATGTGGCGGACCCGGGCCGACTTACTCCCGTGGTGTACCAGATTTTCAGGAACCTCAACCGTTCTGAGAATCCCGGGACAGATGTAGTGAATATCCCCTCTTAATTGAGCCTGAAACCTCAAAACATTCAAATAGTCCAAATATTTGCGTGGATAGTCCAAGTCCTTTTCAGAGTTAAAACGTACTATATGGGTGGGGTTAGGGACGAATACATTGGCAAACATTCATTCATATTTATCTGCAAAGATATCGTGCTAAACGTTGTCCGGTGTACTAAACCCTGAACCACCACTATGCCGGCTATTAATGCACTGGCTTTAAGTACTCTTAATTCGAAAGACAGATGTTATAAATAAACTCAACCCAAACTCAAAAAAGACCGGAAAAAGTAACGTAAACTGTAAAGCAAAATAGATATGAAATTTTTAGTTGTTGATGACGAACAGGACGTGGAAATGCTTTTCAGGCAAAAATTCAGAAAAGAGATCCGAAGCGGATTAGTAGAACTGGAATTCGCTTTTTCGGGACAGGATGCGCTTGACAGGCTTTTAAGCACACAACCACCGGATGTACTCTACATTTTTTCTGACATTAATATGCCAGGAATGTCGGGACTTGAACTGCTTGAAAAGGTAAAATCAAAATTTCCACAGATTCAGGTTAGCATGATCTCGGCATATGGTGATGACGATAATTTCAAAAAAGCGGTGCATTCAGGTGCAAAAGAGTTCTTTACCAAACCGATCGATTTCGGTTCACTGAAACAGGAAGTTCAGCAAATGCTGGATGAAGCTTAAATATCAGGCACCATGAATAACCTGCTTTTAAAAGGCCTTTTCAGCCCGGGCTCATCATCAAACGCACTGCACTCCCTCCCAAAATCTTTGAAAAACCGGGGATCTGCTTTCACACAGAAGAATTGGTGCCAGATCTTCTGCTTTAGCCTGCGGTAAAAGCATAATTACACGTAACACATGAAAGCAAAATCCTTAACAGCTAATTCAGCCTCCGACTTTAAATCAAAACTGGATAAAAACCTTGCTGATGGGTTCAGCCCAAAACTGGCCATTCTGTTTATTTCGGTTAAACAGGACAGACAAGCCGTCCGCAATATTCTAAACCAACAAGGGATAGAGGTTTTTGGAGCCACTACCTGTGGTGAGTTCATCAATGGCCGGCAGACAGCAGGGGAAATCGCTGTTCTGCTTCTGGATTTATCTCTTGAATCGTTCACAGTTCTTTTCGAGGATATCGGACAAAGATCTATAGAGGATGTATCCGCAGCATTGGCAAACGATGCCCTGCAAAAATTTGAGAACCCATCGCTGATTCTTTGCAGTACCGGCGTAACCCCTTCCTCAGACGTGTTTGACGGAATGGCGCTGGTTCATGAACTCTCGGAAGCGATTGGCAGGGAAAAGATCTTTTTTGGGGGCATGGCCGGTGACGATATGACCCTGACAGGTACGTCTGTCTTTAACCAAAACCGGGAAACAAATCACGGCCTTATAGCCCTGGTTCTGAATGCAGATAAAGTCTCCCTGAACGGCATGGCTATCACCGGATGGAAGCGACTGGGGATCTCCAGGAAAGTGACCCGCAGCAAAGGCAAGCTCCTCTATTCCATTGACGGAAAACCCGCAGTGGATATGTACCTGAAATACCTGGGAAAAAGCGAAGAGGGCGCAGACCGGGATTTTGATGTTTTAAACGAGCTTTCATTCAACTACCCCTTTATCGTGGAGCGGGAAAACAGCGATGAAATAGTGATCAAGGGTCCTATGAGTATTGATCGCGAGGAAAATGCACTGGTTACGGATATGGAGATGAAAGAAGGGGAAACCTTTTGGTTTTCCGTGCCGCCCGATTTTGATATCGTGCAGGAAATCATCGATGAAGCAACGGATATGAAAAATTCTGTGGGTGAAGATGCGGATGCCCTGCTGATATTCTCCTGTGCGGGAAGAGAACCGGCTCTCGGACCGCTGGTGACCATGGAAAACGAAGGATTGGCTGAGGTATGGAACAGCCCCATGGCCGGATTTTTTACCTATGGGGAATTTGGCAGAGCCAAAAACGGACAGCAGCATTATCACTCGGCCGCCTGCTGCTGGGTGGCGCTTAAAGAGAAAAACTCGTCAAACCTAAGATGACAAGAGAATAACCATGAAAGCAAAATCCATCAAAGGAAAGTCACCGGAAGAAATCAGTGCTGCATTAACTGGAAGTATGGCCGACGGATTTAAACCAACACTGGCTCTTGTTTTTATTTCGGTAAAGCAGGATATAGCTTCCATTATCAGCATTCTTGACAAAAAAAACATTCAGATTTTTGGAGCCACATCGAGTGGTGAGATTTCAGATAGCGACATCAGCCACGAAGCGATTTCTATCCTTTTAATGGATATGGAACCGGCCAACTTCCGAATATTGCAGGATGATTATACGGGGAGTGAGGTCGTGGAAACAGCCAAGGCAATGACCGAGCAAGCATTGACGATTTTTGCGAGGCCGGCTTTTTTACTAAGCAACAGCATCGAAAAGCCCCAGGATATGGGATTGGGCGAAAAAATTGTACAATCCGTTAGCCATGTGGCTGGAAATGATATAACCATCTGGGGTGGTGGCGCAGGTGACGACCTGATGTTCAAAGAAACGTTTGTATTCAATAACACCAACATTACCAACAAGGGTATCCTGATGCTGGTGTTAAATGAAGACAAGATATTAGTAAAGGGAATGGCCGCGTCGGGCATGAAGCCTATGGGTACTGAAAAGGTAATCACAAAGTCCGAAGGAAGCTGGATTCTTGAAATTGATAACCAGCCTGCTACTGACCTTGTGATGAAATATATGGGCGAAAGTCTGCCACCGGAAGAGTTCAGGGATTTCAACCTAAAGAACATTTTTTTAAACCTGATGAGGGAAGACAGCAGCAGCATCATTCGCGCTACTATGGGCTTTAACATGGACACCAAAGGGGTTACTGTATCAGGTAAAATAAAGACTGGTGATAAATTCAGATTCACATTGTTGCCCGATTTTGATGTATTGACCGATGTAAGCGAAAATGCAAAGCAGTTTCAGCAAACAGACATGCCCAAAGCCGATGCGCTTGTAATGTTTTCCTGTATCGGACGCATTGATGCCTTTGGCCCTATGACTTCCGAAGAACTGCACGGAATACAAAGTGTATACCATGCACCCATGGCAGGATTCTTCTCTTATGGTGAATATGGACGTGCCACGGGCGGCAACAATGAATTTCATAATATGACCTGCTGCTGGGTGGCATTAAAAGAAAAATAAAATCATGAAAGCAAAATCAATCAAAGGTAAATCAACGGCAGAAGTTAAAACGGCACTCGCTGAAAGCATGGCCGATGGATATCAACCAACGTTAGCCATTGTATTCCTTTCTGTTAAACAGGACAATGAAGCTATTTCCGGATTACTTGATGAAAATGGCATTCAGATATTTGGTGCTACTACCGCAGGTGAATTTATTGATGGCGAAATTGAAGAGGGCAGTATTGTTATGCTATTGCTCGACATGAATCCGGCTTATTTTAAATTGGAATTTCTTGAAACGAGTCAGGAAACTGCTGCCGAAGATGGAACCAAACTGGGCATTACCGGAAAAGAATCCTACGACAAACCTGCCTTTATCATTGCCAACAGCGGCGTGTCTTTAGATGGAGAACCCTTTGTCGAAGGCATCATACAAGGTATTGGAAAGCCTGCCTCGCCAACAGACGGGGAAGTAGACATCTTCGGAGGTAAGGCAGCAGATGATCTGGCACTTGAATCGACATTTGTTTTTACCAATAGAAAAAGCAGTAACAGCGCACTTTTAGCACTCATTATAGATGAAGATAAAATTGATGTAAGGGGTATCGCCACGTGTGGATGGCAAGCGATTGGTACCACAAAAACAGTTACTAAAAGCGACGGCAACATTGTATATACCCTTGACGATAAACCTGCGCTTGATATGTTACTAAATTACCTGGGGGTTGAGTTAAAACCGGATGGCGACAAAGAGATCGTGACATTTCTAAGCTCCTGGTACTATCCATTGCAGGTGGAACGTGAAAATGTAGATCCTGTAATACGTACAGCCATGTTTGCCAATCAAGAAGACCGTTCACTTATTTGTTCCGGAAAGGTACCTGAAGGTGCAAAGATCAAGTTTGCAATGCCACCGGATTTTGATTCCATCGATACAGTTGTTGCCGAATGTAAGGTCATTAAGGAAGATGCACAGCAGGAAGCCGATGCCCTGATCATGTTCTCATGCGTGAGCAGATATTTATCATTTGGGATGGTAATAACAGAGGAGATAGAACAGGTACAAAATATTTGGGACGCCCCAATGGCAGGCTTTTTTTCCTACGGTGAATATGGAAAATCCCTGTCAGCCGGAAGAGCAGGAAAAACCGGTAAAAATGATTATCACAATAATACTTGCTGTGTGGTGGCATTAAAAGAAATTGAATAAAGACACTTATTTGAAATATAAAATTTTTAAAAAATGATTAAAAAAGCTCTTTTCTTCTTTACTGCAATCGCTTTTATGATCCCATCAATAATGGCCCAAACCCAAATTATCGACATGCATATGCATGCTTATACTGAAGATGATTTTTGGACGGGAACAGCGCGAAACGGTACCGAATCTTCAACATCAGCAGATGAATTGTTATACCAGACGATTCAAAAAATGGATCAGCATCATATCAGATATGCTGTGGTATCAGGTACACTCGAAAGTCTTGAGAAATTCACAAAGGCTGATGCAAGGTTCCTCCCCGGATATCAGGATTATGAAGAAGACCTCATAGATATCGAAGAATTTGAAAAATTAATTCAAGATGGGAAAATAAAAGTATTTGGAGAGGTTATGGCTGTTTATCAGGGCCGGACATTGAATGATCCAATCTATCATCCCTACCTGAAAATCTGTGAAAAATATGACATACCTGTAGCCTACCACAGCGGAGGGAGTTTTCCCGATGCCCAACGTATGGGGTGGCCGAACTATCGTATTGCATATGGTGATCCGTTTCTGATTGAAGATGTGCTAGTAAACTATCCGGATTTAAGGGTGTACATCATGCATGCAGGGGAGAATTTCTACGAGAATACCTTACGAATGATGGACGGGTACCCCAATCTATATGTTGATTTAGGTGTCTCTTTATGGCTCCATCCTCTAACGCAGGATTATGCAGTCAGATTTCTTGAATCAGCTCAAAAATATGGTTTCCTGGACAGGGTCATGTTTGGTTCTGATCAGATGGTTTGGCCTGATGCTATATCACAATCAATAAACTACCTGAACTCTCTTGAATTCTTATCTGAAAGTGAAAAGGAAGGCATTTTTTACAGCAATGCCGCTAGATTTCTAAAAATAGAATAGAAACTTGTACTTAATCATAGTATTAAAATGGAAGCAAAATCAATCAATGGAAAATCAACGGAAGAAATTCAGTCCGCCTTGCAAGAAAGCATGAGCGACGGCTTCTCTCCTACCCTGGCAATCGTGTTTCTGTCCGTCGAACAAGACCGAAACGCAATTTGTCACATGCTGGACGAAGCAGGCATTGCTGTTTTTGGATCCACCACCAACGGGGAATTTATCGATGAGGAAACCGAATCAAAGTCGGTGGCCATACTGCTTCTGGATATCAATAAAGAGTATTTCAGGATTTATTCGGGCGATTTTCAGTCAAACAACTATCGGGATACCTCAAAATCCATCGCGCAACAAGCCAACAAGGAATTTGAGCAGGTTGCTTTTCTGCTGGCAACCAGCAACGCTGCTACGGACGGCGAAGAAGTACTGCTGGGTTTTCAAGAGGCAATCGGAGAACAGGTCAATGCTTTTGGCGGTGCTGCCGGCGATGATTATGCCTTTAAGGAAACATGGGTTTTTACAAATGGATGGGAAAGCAACCACGGAATGGTTTGTATCGCTATAGATGAAGAAAAAGTGGCTGTTACCGGTATTGCCACTTGTGGATGGAAAGCCGTGGGAACGGAAAAAACGGTGACCAAAAGTGAAGGAAATCATGTCTTCACAATCGACAATGAACCGGCACTCGACATTACTACAAAATATGGCGGACTCGAAAATATCAGCCCGGACAACAAGGATCTGTTAATGGAAATTGCTGCCAATTTCCCCCTGCAGCTGCAGCGTGAAAAAGGAGATCCGGTGATGCGTCCGCCATTGGTGGTCGATTGGACAGATCATTCCTTTTATACCAGTGGATCCGTTCCACAAGGCTCAAAAATCCTCTTTTCATTGCCGCCCGACTGGGATGTGATGGAGAAGGTGGTAAAAGGCGTTCAAAACCTTAAAGAAACCGAAATGCCCGAGGCAGACGCCCTGGTGGTGTTCAGCTGTGCCGGCAGGATTCTTTCATTTGGACCAATGATGAACGCTGAGATAGAGGGGGTTAAACAGGTCTGGAATGTACCGATGGCAGGTATGTTTTCCAATGCAGAACTGGGCAGAATGGAAGGAGGCAATCTCGAAATGCACAATTTAACTACTTGTTGTGTTGCGCTGAAGGAGAAGTGAATGAGTTTGTAGTCATTTAGGGGATGATTAAACTAAAATTGAAACATTGCAACAAACAACACGCATAGCGTAAATGACAGCGAAACCAAATGACAATCAATGACGCGCGAAACGCAATTAACACGTGAAGCTAAACAACACGAAGCAAAATGTTAATCTAATTCATAATCATCATGAAACTGGAGGAATTTAACGTATACCAAATGGCAATGGAAACCGGAGAAGAAATCTGGAAGATTGTAATTAAGTGGGATTATTTCGCAAAAGATACAATCGGAAAACAATTCGTCAGGGCAATTGATTCTGTCGCAGCCAACCTGAGTGAGGGGTTAGGAAGATATCACTACAAGGAGGCTAAAAATTTCAGTTATTACTCTAGAGGATCCCTTTTTGAATCGAAAACTTGGATTACCAAAGCCCATAACCGAAATTTAATTGAAAAAGAAGAGTACGACAGAATCTCAGCAGTTTTAGAAACTATTGGAGTCAAAATGAACAACTATATCAAATCCATTGGAAAAACTCCCCAAAAAAATAAATAGCGCGCGAAGCGCAAATGACAGCGAAGCAAATTCGCACGCGAAGCGCAAATAACAATCAATGACTGCGAAGCATTATGAAAGCTAAATCCATAAAGGGAAAATCACCCGGGGAAATAAAAAACGCATTGGACGACTGCCTCTCAGGCGGTTACAAGCCTACTCTGGCTATCGTTTTTTTATCTTTCAAACAGGATATGGACGCAGTCTGTGAACTATTAGACTGTAAGGGGATACAGGTTTTCGGCGCAACTTCTTCCGGCGAATTTATCAGCAGCGACATTGAGGAAGAGAGTATTGCAATTATGCTGCTCGACATGGATCCCTCTCATTTTGTACTGGTGTTTCTGGAGGCCGGGAATCGTTCTGAATTTGAAATTGCAAAACAGCTTGGAAACGAGGGTAAGAACATCTTCGACAACGCTGCTTTTATTATTGCTACCGGCTGGAGTAACGACATGGATGGCGAAGAAATAGTAAGAGGTGTGGAAGAAGGGTTCGGCAGCGGAGCTGCGGTATTTGGCGGTATGGCGGGTGATGACCTAACGCTCACCGGGCCAAAGGCTTTTACAATAGGCAAGAAGAGCACCACGGGGCTTGCGGCCCTGATAATAGACCGGGACAGAGTGGATATGGCAGGGATTGCAACCTGCGGCTGGAAGCCTGTAGGTATTGCTAAAACCATTACCAAAAGTGAGGGGAACATCGTTTATTCCATCGATGATAAGCCCGCACTGGATCTGGTGATGAAATACCTGGGACTAAGCCTCGATGAACAGCCTCTGAATAACACCGTATTTAATCTTGGGGCATATTATCCTCTGCAGCTAGAACGAGAAAATGCTCCTGCAGTAATGAGAACAGCCATGCTTGGCAATGCCGAAGATCGTTCACTGATCTTTGCAGGCAAGATTCCGAAAGGTTCTAAAGTACGGTTTTCTCTGCCTCCTGATTTTGACGTGATTGATACAGTTGTTGAAGAGTGCATGGAAGTAAAAAAGAAACAGCTTCAGGATGCAGATGCGGTGATCATCTTTTCATGCATCAGCAGGTATTTATCCTTCGGTGTTATGACAAGCGAAGAAATTGAGCGGGTGAGCGAAGTCTGGAAGTCACCATTAATCGGATTCTTCAGCTACGGAGAATATGGGAAATCTAAAAACGGAAAGCATGAATTTCATAACAACACCTGCTGTGTTGTGGCTTTAAAAGAGAAATAAACAGATGTGCATCCCTTTTATGAAATTACAGACAAAATTCTTCCGACATATCCGCATTAAACTCATCGAACAAGGAGTGGAAAATTGCAGAAGGTAGAAGGTAGATGGAATTTGGAGTGAATCGTTTTTTAGCTCTATAAACCGAGTGAGCAATTGCATTTTGTACACTCAATACTCAACACTAAGAACTCAACGTGATTACACTCTTTCGACGCATTCGGCAAAAGCTTATTGATTCAGGATCTATGACCAAATACCTGCTCTATGCCATTGGAGAAATTTTGCTGGTGGTGATTGGGATACTCATTGCCCTGCAGGTGAACACCTGGAATGAGAATAGAAAAATCGCCAATGAAGAGCAGGCCATATTGATCCGTTTAGTTGACGATCTGAAACTCGCCAAGGCCGACTCTGAGCGCTTTATCGTACGGGAGGATGAAGATATTAACAGGCTCAAACTTATTTTGGGAAATCCGCAGGAACAAGCTGAGTTTCTCCGGCAGCCCAGCCAGGATCTGATGTTTTACGCTGCCGCCTGGGACCTTTCCTTCGATATACCCGTCATCCTTACCTACAATGATCTGCAAAACGCCGGCGGGACCGGCAAGATCAGAGATTCCGGATTGCGGGCTGAACTATCTGAAATGAGTCTGAGGATTCTGATGCTGGAATCACTGATCGGCGACCGGCTGGCTGTTCACCAAAACCGTATCGACAACATCGTTGAATACGAACTTAACTTTGTACCGCTTCTTGCCGCTCAGAAAAACCTGGATGATATTCACTCCGGCACACCAAATGATTACATAGAACTAATGCAAAAACCCAGGATCAGAAATCTGCTTGGCATCAAGCTCGACCTAACCATTTTGGTTTTGAATGTACGAAAAGATCTTGACCTGCAACTCGCTGAGGTAATTGAAATGGTTGAATCAGAAATAAATTAAAAAGTCCCCTATGAAAATTAACCGAAAACAAGTATCTGTAATCAAAGAGGTTTCTAATATGTACGGGCACAGTAATATTAGTGGTGAAGGATCTTTTTTTACAAATCACTCAGCAGGGGAAAGTCAGTATGCATTTTAGTAAGATAAAAGCCCTTGAGGCTTCATACGAACGAATTATAAATGTTGGATTCTGTATCGTCCCATACGAGGATCTGTCGGATATCATTGTAGATAACCCGGTTGTTTTTGGAACCACAAAAGACGAGAGAATTTTCTCTTTTGAAGGCGTAAAGGAACTGTTCAAATCTCAGTTTGAACAGATGAAAGGCATACAGCTCGCTGTAACCCGTAACCGATTAGCAACGCATTTCTCACCCGATGGAAACAGTGCCTTCATCACGGAAGAAAACACCCTTACACTTACCTCACCCGATGAAATCAATTCCATCTTCCTACGAATCAGCAGTGTAATGGAATATATTGACAACCAGTGGAAACTTACCCACTGGCACGCCTCAACCCCGGTGGATACAGAGAATGATCACTGGCACATGGAGGAGTGGAAACGGGAGAAGGAGAAACTTCAGAAGCTGGTTGATGAGCAGACCGCCGATCTTAAAAACAAAAACCGGGAGCTGGAGATTGAGGCCTCCATCGAACGGGTTCGGGCCGTGGCCATGGGCATGACCAAACCGGAGGATATGCTCAAGATTTGCCGCGTCATTTCAGAGCAGCTTGAGCAGTTCGGAGTCAATCACATCAGGAATGTGCAGACGGTGATTATCAACGAGGATAAAGGTACCTATCACAACTACCAGTACTTCACGCCTTACAAAACGGAGTCTGTTGAACTAACCGAATGCGACAAGAACCCGGTAGTTTATGAAATGGTAACACGGATGCTGGAATCAGCTGACGCTTTTTTTACAACAAATATTACCGGAGATGAATTGGCAACATTCCGGTCATACCGCAAGCAGGAGAATCAGTTCCCCGACCCGCTGCTGGATGAAACGGAATCCATCGATGGACATTTTTTCTCCATTGGTCCCGGCGGACTGGGAATCACCCTTTATCGACCTCTGAATAAAGAAGGATTGAAAATCTTTAAGCGGTTTCATAATGTCTTTTCGCTGGCCTATCGAAGATTTCGTGATATTGAAAAAGCTGAAGAACAGGCACGGGAAGCAAAAATCGAACTCTCCCTGGAGCGTATCCGGGCACAAGCCACTGCCATGCAGGAATCCTCCGACCTGCTCGATATCGTTGTCACCATGCGAACGGAGTTTGTAAACCTTGGCCACGAAGCCCACTACTTCTGGCACATGCGATGGCTGCCGGAGCACTACAAAAAAGCGATGACCTCCGGTGACGGTTCCCGCATCGGCATGGTCATGACCCTGCCCCGCCATATCCACGGGGATATTGAACCCGTTGCCGAATGGGAAAAAAGTAAAGAACCCACCTATGTCCTGGCCATGAATGTGGATGAAGCCGTGGATTATGTGGACAAAATGATCTCCCTCGGCGATTTTGAACAGGTGGATCCCCAGGCCCCCACCCTGGATGATATCCGTCACATCGGCGGACTCACATTCATCATGGCCCGCACCACCCACGGTGAGATCGGATACAGCCTGCCCGGTGTCGTGCCCGATCCGCCAAAGGATGCGGTCGATACGCTGGTACGATTCGCGGGCGTATTTGACCTGGCCTACAAACGTTTTGAAGATTTGAAAGCTGCCGAGCGTCAGCATCGCGAAGCTCAGATCGAGCTGGCCCTGGAAAGAGTCAGAGCCCGCACCATGGCCATGCAATCATCTGATGAATTTGCCGATGTGGCTGCTGTACTGTTTGATCAGGTTAGAACATTGGGCGGAAATCTCTGGGGTACCGGATTCGGATTGTGTGAAGAGAATGCGGAAAATGACGAGTTTTGGTTCGCAAATGAAAATGGCGTATTTCCACCCGTTTCTATTCCCAATACCGAAGATCCTGCCCATAAACAGATGTATCAGGGCTGGAAAAACAAGATGGAATTTCTGGCATTGGAAGGGAGCGAAGAAGACCTCAAAAACCACTACAATTACATGATGACCCTTCCCGAGGTCAGGCCGTTTTTCCAGAAAATTCTGGATGAGGGTCTAACGTTTCCGGAATGGCAGCAGTGGAATGCCGCCTACTTTTCACACGGCTACCTGTTGATCATCACGCTTGAACCGTATTCGAATCAGGAGATCCTCAAACGATTTGCCAGGGTCTTTGATCAGACCTACACCCGCTTCCTCGACCTCAAGAAAGCGGAAGCCCAGGCGCGGGAATCTGAGATTCAGCTGGCGTTGGAGCGGGTGAGAGCCAGAAGCATGGCCATGCATCAAAGTGATGAGCTGGCCGACCTTTCCCTGGAACTGGTTAAGCAGGTTCATGCACTGGGCATCGATACCTGGTTCTGTGCATTTAACATCTATGACGATCATCCGGAAGGATCGATTGAATGGGGCAGTAACGGCCAGGGAACATTTCCCAGGTACAGAACCCCAAGAGAAGGAGTCTTTCTGGACTATTATGAGGCCGGTCAGCGGGGAGAAACGCTCCTGATCAATGAGATCGGCGAGGATGAGTGCCCTGCGCACTACGACTACTTATGCAGCCTGCCGGGTGTGGGTGAGCAATTACTTCAAATGAAAGATGAGGGTATTCCATTTCCAGTGTACCAAATCGATCATGCCGCTTTCTTCAGGTATGGATATATCCTCTTCATCACATTTGAACCGGTCCCGGAAGCCCATGATATCTTTAAACGCTTTGCCAACGTGTTCCAGCAGACGTATACCCGTTTTCTGGATCTGCAAAAATCGGAGGAGCAGGCGCGTGAAGCCAAGATCGAAGCGGCTCTGGAACGTGTAAGAGCACGATCAATGGGAATGCACAAAAGTGATGATCTGATCGATGTAGTCAGGGAAATCGGAAAGGGAATTCATGAACTGGGCATACAGCTCCACTATTCTCAAATTTATACTGACTATACTTATGACCCGAAAACAGGATTAAATATCTGGGTGGATGTTGAGGGGCAAGATTACCTCGAAAAATTTCATCTTCCCTATATCGACCACTCCATCACCTTAAATTATTACAACGCACTGAACGAAGGGCTGGATTATTTCAGTGATCGCTATTCAAAGGCAGAAAAAGACTCCTTTTTCAAGCTGCTGTTCAAATATTCTGACCTCAAAAGAATACCCAAGAAAAGAAAAGAGCTGATTCTCAATGCTTCCGGATGGACACGATTTACAGTAATCTTAAATGAAGCCACCTTAAATTTTGGCCGATACAGCCTGGATGAATTCACAGATGAAGAACACGAGATTTTCATACGATTTGCAAAGGTTTTTGGACAGGCCTACACCCGATTTCTGGATCTGAAAAAAGCAGAGGAGCAGGTTCGAGAGGCTGAAATTCAACTGGCACTGGAAAGAGTGAGAGCGAAAACCATGGCCATGAAAACCCAGTCAGACCTTTTTGGTGTTGTTGAGCTCTTCGGGGATCAACTGAAGGCTGTAGGTGTCAGGTTTGATGATGTGACAGTTATAGATGGCCCCATCACAAAAAACAGAGACTGGGAATTGTGGAGTCATCTACCGGGAGCAGATGAGTTCACACGTAAGGTTCATATTCCCTACATATATACCCCATACTTCACAAAAACAGCAAAGGCTGTAGAGGAATATGAAAAAACCGGCAATCCCATACAGGTTAAATCCTTTACGAAGAGTGAAAAAAATGAATTCCTTAATCACTACTGGAAGTATGCCCCTGCTGTATCTGAGGAGGTCACCGATTTAATTTATTCCGAGCCGGGGTCTGTCATCGCGGATGCATTTCTGGAAGAGGTAACCGTTTCATTGGTAAGATGGGATCCTGAACCCTATACGAAAGAAGATCTTGAGCTTTTTGAACGTTTTGCCAAGGAATTCAGGCAGACCTACATACGCTTCCTCGACATTCAAAAAGCTGAAAAACAGGCAAGAGAGGCAAAAATCGAAGCTGCCCTCGAGAAAGTTCGCTCCCGCACCATGGGCATGCAGTCCAGCGATGAGCTGCCGGAAGTAGCCAACATGCTGTTTCTGGAGGTACAGGCCCTCGGTATTCCTGCCTGGAGCAGCGGCTTTAATATCCTCGCCGAAGATAAGAAATCAGCTGCCGCCTGGATGAGCAGTGAAGGCACCTTGCAGAAGCCATTTACACTTCGCTTATGGGGTGAAGCCTCGTTTGATGAAATGAGGACTTTCCTCCAGAGTGATGAATCCTTTCTGGTTCAGGAACTTGGTGGGCAGGCGCTGGAGGAGCATTATGAGCATATGAAATCTTTTCCCGATCTGAAGCCTATATTTAAAGACATTGAGACCGAGGGCCTTTCCCTTCCCACCTACCAGATTAACCATCTGTGCAAATTCAGCCATGGTTTTCTCCTTTTCATAACCTATGAGCCGGTTCCGGATGCCCATGATATTTTTAAACGGTTTACCAACGTATTTGATCAGACCTACACTCGCTTTCTGGATCTGAAAAAAGCGGAAAAACAGGCACGCGAGTCGCGTATTGAAGCGGCCCTGGAACGGGTGAGGTCAAGGGCGATGGCCATGCAGACTTCCGATGAGCTGAAAGATGTGGCACTGGAGCTCAGAACCCAAATGGGCCTTCTCGGCCAGAAAGACCTGGAGGTATGTGCCATCCATCTGTACGACCTGCATCAGGACCATTTTGAGTCCTGGGGGGCCATGCATCCGCCCGACAGCGAGGATGAAATTCTGCAGTCCATGGCTCTTTTTCCAAAATCCGGGAGCCTGATCATTGAAGAGATGATGGACTATTATGCCTCGGATCAGTCGGATTATGTTCTGGTCAATGAAGGTGAAAAATTTAAACAGTGGTTTGAACTGATGAAAGAGCATGCTCCGGAGATATACCGGCACCTTTCAAAAGCCAAGGCTGATACTCCCGCAGACAAATTGAAAGCCTTTTGGGCCATGTCGGAGTTTTCAGGCGGAGCGCTGATTATGGTCACCTACTCCTATCCCGATGAGGATTCCAGAAACCTTTTGCGCAGAACAGCGAATGTTTTCGGCCTCGCCTACAAACGGTTCAATGATCTTAAGAGAGCTGAGGAACAGGCCCGGGAAGCTCAAATAGAAAACGCGCTGGAAAAAGTGCGCTCCAGGTCACTTGCCATGCAAAGCCCCGACGAACTGGTTGAGGTGGCGCAGCTTCTTCGCGAAGAGATGGGTGCCCTGGGTGTGGAGGAACTGGAAACAAGCTCTATTTATATACACGATGATACGAGTGGGTTGACCCAGTGCTGGTTTACCATCAAGGATAGCGATGACCCGGGCAAATCAGTTACCGATCAAATGACCATGGATCTGCACGACACCTGGGTTGGCCGGCAGATGAACCAATTTTATGGCTCCGGACAGGACAGTACGTCGATTCTGATGAAAGGCGATCACCGGATTGAGTGGATTCGATACTGCGAGGAAAAATCTGACCTTTTTGGAACCAGCGAGTTCTATGGGGACACCATTCCGGAACGGACCTACCATCTCTATAAATTTTCAAACGGATTCTTAGGGGCAGCCTCTCCCGGAAACATTTCTGATGAGAGCTGGGATCTGATGAGGCGCGCAACCGGCGTATTCTCATTTGCCTATACCCGTTTCAGTGACCTGCAAAAAGCAGAGGAAAGTGCCCGGAGAGCCCGGCAACAGGCTTCGCTCGACAGGGTTAGAGCAGACATTTCCGGAATGCGATCAGCGGAAGATCTGAACAGGGTCACCCCATTAATCTGGAACGAACTGACTACCCTGGGCATTCCCTTCATCCGCTGCGGGGTATTCATCATCCACGAAGAGGAACAAGAGGTCGAGGTCTATCTCTCCAAACCCGATGGCACCTCCCTTGCGGTGATGCACCTCCCCTTCGGCTCCAGTGAATTGGCTGTTCAAACAGTGGATGCCTGGCGATTGAAAAACGTTTACACACAGCATTGGTCCCGGGAAGAGTTTCTGAACTGGGGACGCACCATGATGGATCAGGGACAGGTTCCGGACCTGAAGTCGTACCAGGGCTCCGAGGAAGCACCCGAATCGCTTCACCTGCACTTCATCCCCTTTAACCAGGGCATGCTTTATGTGGGATCAACCGGATCACTCAATGATGAAGAGATCAAATTGTCAGAATCCCTCGCAAAAGCTTTTTCCATCGCTTACGCCCGGTACGAGGATTTTATAAAACTGGAGAAAGCCAAAGCGGGCATCGAAGAAGCGCTAACCGAACTCAAAGCTACCCAGTCGCAGCTCATTCAGCAGGAAAAGCTGGCTTCATTGGGACAGCTTACGGCCGGCATCGCCCACGAGATCAAGAATCCGCTGAACTTTGTGAATAATTTTTCGGAGGTGAGTGTGGAGCTGGTGGAGGAGGCACGGGAGGAGGTGCGACGGGTGACGGTAAACGTGGGACAGGTGACGGAGGACCGGGGACCGGACTCTCCCCTCTCGAGAGGGGACGGCGGAGGCGAAGCTGGAGCCAGGGGTGTGTCCAGTGAGGCTGAGGAAGGTGATCGGCCTCAAAAT
>Ga0081527_100543_pt1 | contig 16466 bp, 13 predicted proteins | sample HotLakmasection5_FD_70992 | JGI IMG/M metagenome (GOLD analysis project Ga0081527, IMG submission 70992) | Hypersaline microbial mat communities from Hot Lake, Washington, USA - Section #5 (SPADES assembly) (version 2) | ecosystem: Environmental > Aquatic > Non-marine Saline and Alkaline >... | reverse complement strand
TGAAAAGGCTCAGGTAGCAGCTGAAATGGCTGGATGTGCTTCGATTGAGGAGTTTGTAGAGAGGGCTGTGATCGCCGAGGCTGATAGGGTTCTTTTGCAGAACAACTCTAAGTCTGTAAGTGACGAAGATGTCGAGCAGATTACTAATCAACTAAAAGGGCTCGGATACCTCGAGTAGCAGATGTTAGGATCGATCAACGCTTTTTTTACGAAGGTCTTTGATCTTCTGGTAATCCCGTTTCAAACTGTGGAACCGGTATGGCCCCTGGTTATTATCTCGCTGATTAGCGGAGTGATCTTACTAATAATCTACGGTTGGGTCTCTAATCAGCAAGCCATTGCAAATACTAAAAAGAAAATCCATAGCTATCTCCTCGAATCAATCCTTTTTCGTCACGATGTTGCAACTTCTCTTAAGGCTCAAGGGCGAATGTTTTTGCAGGCTGGAAAGTATTTTAGTCTGGCAGTGCCGCCAATTATAATTCTGGCAATTCCCTGTATCTTTATTTTGTCACAATTAAATCTCCGTTATCAATCAGAAGCTCTGCATCCCGGAGAGCGTTCACTGATCAGCATTACTCTGGCTGAGCCGGCGTTGCTTTTTGATCTAGTTGCTCAGGCCCCGGAGGGTCTGAACTTTACCCCTCCAGTACGAATTCTTGATCAGGCTCAGATAGTTTGGGGCATTGAGGCAGAACAAGAGGGGGTATATCCAGTAACTATCAAAAACGGCACAGGAGAGGTGCTGTTTGAGAAAGATATCTATGTTGGTACCACTGCTTTAAAGCTCGCTACAATCCATTCGCGACAGTGGTGGATAGAGCTACTCTATCCCGATGATGGAGGACTTCTTAAGAATACCCCAGCTATAAGGGAGATCGCGGTTCAGTATCCGGGCACTTTGCATCCCTTCCTTGGAATTAGGTGGCACTGGCTAATACTCTTTCTTGTACTTTCTATTTTAAGTGGTCTTGTGGCTGCACGTTATCTAAAAGTGGAGATATAGATGAAGAATAATCTGATTTTTATTGTGTTTGATAGTTGTCGTTTTGATAACTTTGTTGAAGCAGCAACTCCTAATATTTCAAGGTTGGGTGAAACAAAGAGATGCTACTCTTATGCGACCTGGACTGTGCCCAGTCACCACGTCTACATGATGGGGGTAGCGCCTCATACTAGTCCTAAAGGGGTGTTTGCCTCAGAGGTCTATAAGAAAGATTTTGTAAATTGGGGAGATAGGCTCAATATTCCTGATATTTCTTTTAAAGGGTTTGTGCCGCAGCTATCCCTTCCAGCTTTTTTAAAGAGCCACGGGTATGTTACGAACGGCCTGGTATCGATGCCTGTTCTAAATCAGACAACTGCAATTAATAACCATTTTGATCGTTATCAGTTAATGAAGAGTCATAACGACTTTGATGCAATTATCGATCAGATGGTTTTTGATAAAGAAAAGCCCTCCTTTTACCTTTTAAATATCGGTGAGACCCACTATCCATTTACTCTTCCCGGAGAGAGTGGAGAGCACCTGCCCCATATTCACGGTGTGCACGGAATATTCAAACATATGGATGACTTTGTTGGCGGTCAGAGCAGTGTAAAGACTACCTCCGGGGATGATTTCTTTGATATGGATAAGATGCTCGGTTTAAAAGAGAAACAACGCACTAATATCGAGTACCTGGACGGTCTTTTTGAGAAATTATACGAAAAGGTGCCAACTAATACCCATATTATTGTTACCTCAGACCATGGCGAATGTTTTGGAGAAGATGGATACTTTGGACATGGCCCTATAATTCATGAAAAGGTTTTTGAAGTCTTCCATGTTGAGGGAAGGATAAAGTAACCACCACTGTGTGTGGGTTGATCTTTTTTTTGTATTAAACACAGAGGACACAGAGGAGCACAGAGGTAAGAAATTCTAGTGCTGCTGGGATATATATTATGACTCAAAGTAAGAAGATTACTCGCCGGGAATTTGTTAAGAAGTCTGCGCTGGGAGCAGCAGGTCTTGCGGCAGCTTCAAGCTTTGGCGGCCCTTTTGCCGGGGCTTCAGGTGGTCCCTATATTAAGAGTGGCAAGATCTCTAACAAGGTAATAGTGCTCGGAATGGATGGGGTCGATCCCGTTCTACTTCGCAAGTGGATGGCACAGGGTGAGTTGCCGACATTTAAAAAGCTAGCTGAAAACGGTCAGTTCGGTAATCTCGGCACTACTATGCCACCCCAGAGCCCGGTTGCATGGTCTAGTTTTATTACTGGGACCGATCCCGGAGGAACCGGGATATACGACTTTATTCACCGCGATCCAAAAGCGTTTGTCCCGTATCTATCAACCTCACGTTCAGTCGACGCTCCACGTAGTCTGAAAATGGGAGATTGGCAAATTCCACTCGGTGGTGGTGAGGTTAATTTAATGCGCAAAGGGAGACCTTTTTGGGGCAGGCTCTCAGAGCACGGAATTCCAAGTACGGTTTTTCAGATCCCTGCAAATTATCCCGTGGATGCAACACCCGGTGTTAATGCTGTCAGCGGCATGGGCACCCCCGATATGGTTGGTAGTTACGGAACATTTACCTATCTGACCGAAGAGAATCCCTCTGACTATGGTGATTTTGCCGGTGGTAAGGTCATCAGGGTTACTCCCCGTAATCATATTATTGAAACAAAGATTGATGGACCGCCAACACCTTTTAAGGTAGCAGGAGAGGCTACTTTTGTAGAGATAAAAGCCTACCGCGATCCAAGAGAGCGGGTGATAAAGTTTAGTATTCAGGGCCAAGATTTTGTATTAAAGCAGGGTGAGTGGTCTGAGTGGATTCCAATTTCTTTTCCGATGCTCGCTGATTTTTCGACTGTAGCAGGGATGGTAAGGCTTTATGTAAAAGAGGTTCACCCGCAGTTTAAGGTCTATGTATCACCGGTTAATATCGATCCGATGGATACAACTATGCCGATCTGCTTTCCTCAGAATTACTGCCAGGAGTTATCCCAGATAGTTGGACGATTTTATACCCAGGGTTTTCCCGCCGATCAAAAAGCTCTGAGTGAGGGAGTTTTGTCAAATGAGGAATATCTTGACCAGGCTGACATAGTGCTTGAGGAATCTAGAGCGAATTTTGACTTTGAGTTAAACCGCTTTCAGGAGGGGATGTTCTTCTTTTATTTCTCTACTATCGACCAAAACTGTCACATGATGTGGCGCAACATGGATCCAAATCACCCTTTGTACGAGCCAAACGAAAGCCCCAGGGTGAAAAACGCCATCCTAAACTACTATAAGTCGATGGATGAGATTTTACGACAGACCCTTGGTAAGGTTGATAATCAGACAACGCTACTTTGCTTATCTGACCACGGCTTTGCACCCTTTACTAGAGAATTAAATTTAAATACCTGGTTGCTTGAGAAAGGTTATATCACCCTTACTGATCCCAGTATGCTTGGAAAGGGAGAGTTCTATCGTTATGTCGACTGGTCAAAGACCAAGGCGTATGCGCTTGGTATTAACGGCATCTACTTTAATGTCAGGGGTAGAGAAAACCGGGGCTCTGTTGATCCCGGAGAAATGCCCGCACTAAAGAAAAAACTAGCAGCCGAGCTTCAAACAGTGCGAGATCCGCTTAATGGAGCGCCTGTGCTTACCAAGGCTTACGATCCATATGAGATATATAGTGGAGCCTACGTAGATCTTGCCCCTGATCTGGTACTCGGTTATCGAAGCGGTTATCGCTCTTCGGATGACTCTGTACTGGGTAAGTTTCCTAAAGAGATAGTTAGAGATAGAAAAGATCTCTGGGCAGCAGATCACTGCGTCGATCCTCAGGTAGTTCCTGGGATACTTCTCTCAAATAGGAACTGGAGCAAAAAGAATCCAGGACTCTGGGATATGGGACCTTCAATCTTGGAGCTCTTTGGGCTTGATCCCTACCCCGAGATGACAGGTAGATCTATTTTTTCAAGTTGATCTAGGCAGCCATCTAATAGGCGCAATTGGTTCTCTAAAGAGGTGGGGTGGAATATCCGCTTCAATCTCTTTGTGCAGCTCTGGTAATTTAGACCAGTGCACACCCTGCTTGTAGTGATGTGCTGTGTGATAGCCAAGATTACCGGTAATAATATTATACCACCGGTGCGTAATATTGTATGAGGCCTCCAGGTGGTTATCGGTTTCAAGCCCTGCGTGATGTGCGTAGGTGTGCCAGCAGGTAGTAAGATAGCCAACTATCATTGGTACAAGAAAAAGAAGGCAGGTTGCCAGGGGTTTCAAGTAGATACCAGTTATCAATAAAAGCGTAGCCAGCGTCCCCATGCCTATTAGCCCACCCCGATACTTTGGATGTTTTTTCCCCACTTTTAAAGCAGTAAAATATCCAGAGATTGCAAGTTTTAATGTGTATTCTAGCTCACCCATCTGAGTGCCATCTTTTCTCTGCCAGCCAGATTCATCTTTTTTCTGATCCAGATAATTTATGTGGTGACCGAGATTATGGTGTAAAACCCAGGCATTGGTGGTGATGCCAGTTTGAAAGGTATAGACAAGTTCTAAAAAGCGGTTGAACAAACGGTAGCGAAAGGTTGGCACGTGTTGGTGGTGGTGATTCCAGGAGCAAGCAGCAACCTTTACAGGGAGAGTGAGCATACTCCAGATTAAAATAGGTAACCAGTGATCCACCAAAAAGAACACACTCAGGTCAATTAAGAATAGAGCAGAAAAAATTGAGATAGGTAATCTATCTGCAGAATACTTAAAGATCTTCATCTGGAGGCTCCGGGTCTCCCACTGCCACCGATAAGTGGCTTAACAACAATATGGTAGCTGCTCCAAGTAACATCACAAGGAGTGATAAGAGAATCGTGATAGTAGTTATACCTGTTTGAGGAGGAAAGTTTCCAGGCCAAATTGCTCGCAAACTTCCCAACATAATTCCGGTTAGAGAGGCAAAGGTTGCTGAATGGTGTTGCTTTAACAGGTACTTTAAAACTCTTGCGAAGCTAAGAATCCCAATTACCAGCCCGGAGATAAATACTGCCAGGAAAATTAGATCCTTTTGCCTCAGCGCATCTAGAACAAGTGTATACTGCCCTAAAAGTAGAAGAATATAAGAACCAGAGATACCCGGAAGGATCATTGCACTAATAGCGATTACACCAGAGATAAAAACGTACCAGAGGTTAGTGCTTCCACTAAAACCACTTGTAAATCCCATCAATACAAACATCATAACAGCAAAAACAGCTAATAAGCAGAAGCTTTTCAGATCTCGGTCCATTTTTTTATAAACAAGCGGAATTGAGCAGGCAATTAGACCAAAAAATAGTGAGTACATGTAGAAGGGGTAATATTCGAGTAGATAAGGAATGATTCTCGACATTAGAAGTATCGCAGCTATCGCCCCGGAAAAAAGTGGTAGGAGAAAACTCCAGTGAATCTCTAATAAAGAAGAAAGAGCCTGTTTTCGGTGTTGGCGGTGCCAAAAAAAGAGAATTAGTTTCAGAGCTGATAGGGCATGAACCGGTTTAACGCTGTAGATTGCAGAGATTAGATGCTCATAAATACCACTAATAAATGCGATAGTGCCACCTGAGACCCCGGGAATAATATCTGCTATCCCCATCGCTGCACCCTTTGAGGCCAGGATAAGCTTCGTTTTAACAGTGCGATATTGATTCATAAAACCTGTGCAAATTAGAGTTCTTACCAAAAAAGAGCCGGAGTACCTTTTGGGGCTTAAGTACTAGACACAACTTAAGGGTAGCTAGCCTAAAAATCTTCACTTCGTGTAAGGATCGACCGCAAAACCATACCAAGGCTCTATAGGTAATGACAAGAGGTGAGAAGACCCTTGAGGGTGCAGGTTGAGGGAGATTGATGCCTGAAGCTGAGAAATTCTGCCTTCGCCCCTCGAAAAGCTTCTAGATTTGAGAGATTAATAGTTATGAGTAGTGGTGATGCATTTTTAGTTTTTGGGGCTTATGGTGGAATTGGGAGTACCCTTTCAAGAAGGTTGATCAGTCAGGGGCACCAAGTACTCCTAGTAGGCAGGGATCAAGACAAATTAATAGCCCTTTCCAACGAACTCGATCAACCGTATCAAGTAGCAGATGTTTTAGAGACAGAATCAGTTGATTTAGCCTTTGAAGAGGCAGCGCAGGCCTTTTCGAAAATTTCAGGTGCAGTTAACTGTGTTGGATCAGTCCTACTAAAACCGGCCCACCTGACAACACCGGAGGAGTTCGATCAGGTCATCTCCACTAATTTAAAAAGTTCTTTTTGCATTCTCCGTTCAGCGGTTAAGAGCTTTGGAAGTAGCGGTGGTAGTATCGTTTTACTTTCTTCTGCAGCAGCTTCGATCGGGCTGGCAAACCACGAAGCAATAGCTGCCGCCAAAGCCGGTATTAATGGTCTAGTATTGTCTGCTGCAGCTACATATGCAAGTAAATCAATCAGGGTAAACGGTGTTGCACCAGGCCTAGTGGAAACCGAACTTACCACTGCTATTACTACTAGCCAGTCCTCACGCCAGTATTCTCTTGCACTCCATCCAGTTGGACGGCTTGGAAAACCAGAAGACATAGCTTCTTGTATCGAGTGGTTGTTATCCTCTGATCAGAGCTGGGTTACTGGTCAAATTATTGGAGTTGATGGGGGACTTTCAAGTCTAAAGGTTAAGGCTTAAGCCAGGCAATTGTGCTTGAGTGTAGTTTTGAAGGAAAGTGACGACTATGAGGATTTTATTTTCTATATTTATTTTATTATCACTGTGGGGTTGTGGCGGAATGAAAATTATTGATTTTGAGGGAAGGGAGCCACGCTTTGTCCCGGAAGAGTATTTTGATGGAAGCCTTAGAGGACACGGAACTTTTTTCGATCGCTTTGGAGATCTTCGAAGAACATTTGTAATAGATCTTGAAGGTACCAGGGAGGGTGATACCGTATTTTTAAAGGAACATCTTCGCTACGATGATGGAGAAGAGATACACCGTACATATAAGATTGAAAGAATAGATCACAATAATTATGTGGCAACTTCTGAGAGTGGACTTGTTGGGAGTGCCAGTATTAAATCTTATGGCAATGCACTTAACTGGAAATATCTCTATAGTCAAAAGATTAAAGGGCGAGAGTGGACTTTACGGTTTGATGATTGGATGTTTCTGCAAAATGAGACTTTGGTGCTAAATAGGGCCAGAGTAACTAAGTGGGGTTTTCACGTGGGCGACCTTTTTATGTCGATCTCCAAGCTGGATGAGAGTAAGGATAGTTGACTCACAAAAAGCAAAATCTCCCACTCAAGCTCTGTCTGGTGTGTAGGCGGCCCTTTAGCTGGAGGAAGAAGTGGAGTCGGTGTTGGGAGCAGGTCAAGTATTGTAGCAAGCGGTGTAGGGGAGGCGCAAAGAGTATTAAAAGATGATTATCTTGCAAGGTTATGATGGATAGTGAGCCGTACATAGAGGTAAAACAACTCTCTAAGAGCTTTAAAGTTGGAGCTACAACCCAGTTAGTGCTCGACACTCTGGACTTGAAAGTGGATCGCGGTGAGTTTGTAGGGATTGTGGGGAAAAGCGGTAGTGGTAAGAGCACGCTACTAAATATTATAGCCGGCTTAGAATTAGCAGATGGTGGTGAGGTGAGAGTTGCAGGAAAGCTCATCTCTACCTTAAGCTCTGAGCAGTCAGCGGCTTTTAGACTGAAAAATATTGGGATTACCTTTCAGTTCTTTCATCTACTCCCTAATTTATCACTCTTAGAAAACATCCTGGTACCAGGTTATTTAATCGGTGCCAGCCGAACTGAACTACTTAAAAGGGCCCATGATCTGGCCCGTTGGGTTGAGATTGAGCAACTATTACATAAGCTGCCATCCCAGGTCTCAGGAGGGGAGCTGCAAAGGGCAGCCGTTGCCAGGTCTCTGGTAAATAATCCGGCCCTACTACTTGCCGATGAACCTACTGGCAATCTTGATAGTGAGAGTGGAGAGCATGTAATGCAGCTCTTTTCTGATAGCCAGAGCCGCTTTAATACTACCATTTTAATGGTCACTCACGATCTTGAACTATGCTCAAGAGCAAACCGTACAGTTGTCCTTTCAAAGGATCGGACGTGAATTTTGCGTTCAGGTATATTTTTTCATCAGCAAAAAAAGAGCCTGGTCGGATATTATTAGTAGTACTCGGTCTTAGCCTTGCTATAGCTACCTTTTGCGCTATCAGACTGGCAAATGATGTCTCACTTAGATCTTTTGAGAGTACTGCCCGCTTTCTAAGGGGTAATAGCGATCTGGTGCTCAGTTCTTTAAGTGGTCGGATAGACTTCGAGCTTGTATCATTTGTTACTAACTTTCCTGGCATTAGGTCAGCTTCAGGCAGGTTGGAACGGGCAGGATTACTTTCCGGTGACTCTGGCCACGAACACGTTCGAGTACTTGCCTTAGATCTGCTGAAAAATAGTGAGTTTGACTATTATAATCCAGAGGCTCTCAGTGATAGGGAGCAGTTCTTTAGTGTGCTCTCAGGTGAGACCATACTTGTAAGCCCGGCTCTCTTGTCACTAATTGATTCTAAATTAGGTTACTCGGTTTTACAAGTTGAGGGGCATTCAATTGATCTAACTCGGTTTACACTACTCCCACTCTCTTTGCTTGGTGATGATTTTAGTTTAGTGTTGGATCTAGAGGTTTATCTTGATAGATTTGGCAAAGACAGAGAGATAGATGCTATCGATCTAATTTTTGATCAACGGCAATCTTTAGAGCAGTCAAAGTCTGAGTTATTTGAGATTCTCGGTCCCTATTTTACCCTGAGTAGTGAGGAAGAGAGTAAAGAGCGACTTGCCACCCTTACTGAAGCGTTAAGAGTGAATTTACACTACATGGCAGCAATTGCACTCTTTGTGGCGATGCTGGTGGTGTATCACGTGATGAGCTTTTTAGGGGTGAGGCGTCGAGCGGATTTCTCGCTTTTAAAATCAATTGGTGCGGCACCTGGAACCCTTTGGAGGTTACTATTTTTTGAGGCAGTTCTACTTGGGCTTATCGGGGCCGTTTTGGGGTATGGACTGGGTTATACTTTGGCGGTCTTTGTTTCTGCTGATCTTAGTAGCACAATCAAGGCACTGTATGCACAGGTGGTAGTGCAAGAGGTAAGCTTTACGTTAAAGAGTTTTATCGAGGCTATCTTGCTCGGTGTGGCATTCTCTGTGGTAAGTGTTGTCCCGATCGCATACGAGGCATCTCGAGTAACACATATTGGGAGGGGATCGGGGCATGATGAGATGAGAGTTGATAGCCCCGCTAATTTAGGCTGGGCACTGGCCGGGTTTGGAATACTTATGGCAAGCCTTGCTCTTTCTGATCTGACCCTGGTTAGAAATTATCCCGGTTTGGGGCTATTGCTGGCATTGCTGCTCTCAGTCGGGGTTTTGTGTTTGTTACCACTCTGTTTTTGGTGGTTCTTAAAGGCTGTTCGTCCCTTTTGTCAGCACCCAGGCCGAGTAGCGCTCTTACTTGCAATTGATCATATGACAAGTTCATTTAGGCGCGGATCTGTGACCATCGCCTCGGTCGCGCTGGCCCTTGGAATGTTCATCGGTATTACAACCATGATCTCAAGCTTTAGAGGTTCTGTATCAAATTGGATGCAGGAGACAAGTGATGGTGATGTGTATATTTCACTTCCTGGACCCTACCAGAATCGATCAACAGAAAGGCTGCCTGTAAATTTGATCGAGTTTCTTAGAGCCTCACCTGTTGTCAGTGAGGGTACACAGAGTGTGGTTGTACCGTACCGTTTTAGTGGAAATGACATCTTTGTGCGGAGTTATCAACCATTACTAGATTCTAAAGCTCAAAACATGGATAACTCTCAGCAGTGTAGTTTGGCAGTCTCTGAGAGTTTTGCCAGGCGTTATCAGGTCGATTCGGGTCAAGAGCTGGCTTTAACATCGAGTAAGGGTGCTATAAGGTACGAAATTAAAGAGGTCGTTGCAGATTATTCTTCTGAGCGTGGAACGGTATATCTTAGCCCGCAATGTTTTGAGCAACTGCTTGGTAGTTTTGAAACACAAGCCATAAGTTTAAAACTTGATTCTCAGACAGATTCTGAGGAGTTTATTACTGAGATTAGAGATCTATTTCCCGATCTTCCGTTACAGATCCGTGATGGCCAGGGTTTGCGAGATGAGGTAATAGAAACCTTTGATGCAACTTTTAAAATTACCTATGCTCTTCAAACGATCTCTTTAATCTTAGTGTCCTTTATAATTTTAAATACAATTCTTATTTTATTCTTTGAGCGCAAACACGAATTTGCAACTCTGCGTGCAATCGGTGCTTCATTAAATAGTTTGCGAGCACTTGCGGTAATTGAAGCGCTTATCATCTCTGTGTTGGCGTGTATCTTTGCCTTTATACTAGGAATAGTGTTGTCACTTTTCTTAATATACGTAATTAATCTTGCTTATTTTGGTTGGAGTGTAGTGTTCTCTATATCTTGGCAGATTATTGGAGTTACTTTTGTAGTGACCTTGATTTTGGTAGCAGCACTGACTTTTATTTTGTCTAAGGGTGCTTTGCAGAAGAATATGCAGGAGGCTCTGCGGTATGAGTAGAATGGCGGTGGGTTCTAATAGTTGTTTTGCCTCCCTTAAGCTATTAGCATACACAGCTATTTTGTTTCTTGTTATTTCTCCAATCGCTTTTGGAGAGTATAGACAGGTGATGCCAGGCAAAGAGCTGACTTTTCCGAAGGCACTAGCAGCGCACCCAAATTATCCTCTTGAATGGTGGTATTTTACTGGACATCTTCAAGAAGAAGAGGGAGCTACTTTCGGTTTTGAGCTGACCTTTTTCCGGGTGGGGGTGCATTCTAAGATTGAGGATGTTAGACGGCAGGGTGTTTTAATTGGTCACTTTGCTATCACTGATGATAACGGTCAACAGTTCTATTATTCAGAAGAGCTGGGACGTGACGATGGTATTCAGAGTGGTGCTTCAACTGATACACTGCAGGTCTGGTTAAGAGAATGGCTTGTAGTGTTTTCAGACGGTACATTGCAGCTAAAAGCGAGGGCTAAAGATAAGGCCAGAGGAAAAGACTTCTCCTTGTCTTTAGAGTTAGAATCTACGAAGCAACCAGTTCTCCATGGAGAAAGCGGCTATAGTAGAAAAGGTCCCGGCGATGGTGAAGCCTCTTATTATATCTCTCTGACACGACTTAGGGGTAGTGGATCGCTGGCAATCGGAGATCGAGAGTTTAATATAAATTCAGCTTCGGCCTGGATGGATCACGAGATAATTAGCTTTGCGCCTCAATCTCCCAAGATAGGGTGGCAGTGGTTTGCCATTCAGTTGGATAACGAGACTGAATTGATGCTCTATTATATCTATCGGGGGGACAATGTGCCGTCCCAGTATTCTAAAGGTTCCTACATTAACCAGGCTGGTGTGGTAACGCCACTAAAATTAGAGGAGTACTCAATTAAGCCCACTGGTGCCTGGCGCAGCTCTCGCACCCGTGTGGAGTATCCTTCAGGGTGGAAGATTGAAGTGCCCAGTCTTGATTTAAAGTTGGAAGTTCTCCCAACAGTAAAGGATCAGGAAATTGTTAGTACTGATACTACCGGTATGACCTATTGGGAAGGACGGTGCCTGGTGCAAGGAGAGGAGCGTGGGGAGCGGATTGGTGGTGCTGCCTATGTCGAATTAGTGGGGGCAGGGAGGCTCTATTAGCCCTAACGAGGAGCTTTTACCACGTAATGGATATTTCACTTTGACAGTGTTAAAATGGTGCGACCTTAGACAGAACTCGTCATCTGAAATCTGAATCTGTAGGTGAGAATTGGATCGGTTTGTTTAGTAGTTAGAACAAGAAGCTGTAAATGTTAGGTCAGAACGGTTTAGACGGGCAGGTAAAAAGTGTTAATACTGGCTTAGAGCTAGCGGACAGTTTGCAGCCATCATATATCAATCGTGAACTAAGCTGGCTAAAATTTAACTGGAGAGTCTTACAGCTAGCCGAAGATCAGAATGTTCCTACTTTTGAGAGATTGAAATATCTGGCGATCTTTGCAACAAATCTTGATGAATTTTTCATGAAGCGCATAGGTGGGTTGCAGCGCCATCTCTGGGCTGGACTGCCACAATCTCAGCACGATCTTGATGAGATTTCATCTCTTCTTTCAACAGTTAGGCAAATTCTTCAACCACAGCTGTTAAGAGCAGAATACGTGTACCATAAACAGCTCATACCCCTTTTGTTGCAAGAGGGCATTGAGCTTGTTGGCTGGAACGATCTCTCTTCAAGCGAACAAGAACTTTGCAAGGAGCATTATCAAAATAGGGTATATCCACTACTAACTCCGCTTGCGGCCGATATCGGTCAGCCCTTTCCTTTTATTTCAAACTTATCTTCGTCCCTCGGGATTCTTCTTGCTGGTAGTGTGGAGCAGGACTCAACGTTTGTAAGAATTAAGACGAGCGATCTCCATCCTCAATGGCTTCACGTAAATCCACATAGTCCAAAAGCGGGGTACCGTCTAATTCATATCCGAAACGTGGTTGAGCACTTTTTGCCCCAGCTATTTCCTGACGATAAAGTTTTAAGCTGCACCCCATTTAGAGTTACTCGGAGTATCGCCTTAGAGATCGACGAGGAAGATGCCTCAGATCTTAGGGAATTGATGGAAGACGAGCTCAGGCAGAGGCGGATGGGGAGAGCTATCAGGCTAGAGCTAAAAGCTGGTAGTAGTCACGAGATACGAGATATACTTCGTCAGAATTTTCAACTCCAAGAGAGTGATATCTACGAGGTAAAGGATGAACTTGATTACAGCTCTTTGTCGGATATCACTTCTCTACCACTTTCCGATTTAAAATATCGCGCTTGGTCACCAGTTACGGCCCCACCTTTCCAAGAAGAGGAGTCAATTTTTTCTACTCTCAAGAGGAGAGATGTTTTAGTGCATCACCCCTATGAAGGATTCTCATCAAGTGTTGAGCGTCTGATAAGAGAGGCAGCCGAGGATCCGCAGGTTAAATCAATCAAGATTGCTCTGTACCGTATCGGTAAGAATTCTACGATTGTGCCCCTTTTAATCAAGGCTGTAGAGCTCGGTAAGAATGTAGTTTGTTTAATAGAGGTTCGAGCTCGATTTGATGAGCGAAATAACTTAACGGTTGCAAGAGAGCTTGAAGATGCTGGCGTGCATGTAATCTGCGGTTTACCAAAAGTTAAGGTTCACGCAAAGGCCCTACTGGTAACCCGGGAGGAGGGTAACGAGTTTAGTTTTTATGCTCATTTGGGCACTGGAAACTACCATAGTCTCACTGCCAACCTCTACACAGATATGAGTCTCTTTACCTCAAATAGAGAGATCTGCGGTGAGCTGGTACAGTTTTTCAACTTCTTGACTGGCCGAACCTCTGCTCACACTTTTGATAATATCTTGGTTGCACCACTCAATATGTCCTCCAGATTTGAGACACTAATAAATCGAGAGATCGAAAATGTGCAGCAGGGCAGAGCGGGGCAGATTATAGCTAAGATGAATTCCCTTGAGAGTAAGATGATTATTGATCTGCTCTACAAGGCGTCAACCGCAGGAGTCAAAATTAAGCTTTTTGTCAGAGGTATCTGTTGCATTATTCCCGGTCTGCCTGGAATGAGTGAGAATATAAGTGTAGTCTCCGTAGTCGGACGTTTTCTTGAACATTCTAGAATATTTTACTTCCAAAACGGTGCGGAAGATCCCATAAATGGAGATTTTTACTTAGGGTCAGCCGACTGGATGGCGAGAAATCTTAATCGTAGAGTAGAGCTGGTAGTTCCAATTAATAATCCTGAGAACAAAGCTCTGTGTTGGCAGCATCTACAGATCTTGGATAATGATCGGTGTGATGGATGGGACATGCAAAGTGACGGCTCATACGAGAGGCGCTATCCGACCAGCGAAGAGGAGTTAAGTAGCGGCACCCATGAAACAATGATGCAGCTAGCTAGAAAATCCTCTACAGCATAGTCATGCAAACGGCTCATGACTTTTACATTCCAATTAGTTCCCGAAAACTAATTCCAAGAGTACGGATTATAAAGAGTTGAATTATAAAATAGAGAAGTAGCCCCAATTGAAAGCGAGCCTTTAACGTTTTGTGCCGGAAGGTATGAACCGCTAATAATATAGCGGGGGAGCCACCAAGCAGCGCAATGGTTAGAATAATAAGCTCTGGTACCCGTGAGCGATTATGATGGGCTGCATTTTTATCGTAGCCCATTAGGAAAAATCCAGTAATATTTATTGAAAAAAAGAGAGCCACTAAAGGTGCAGTCTTAGTGGACACTAGTAGTAGTGAGAAAATGAGGCCAACTAAGATGAGCGAGATCAGGGTAAAGTAGAGGTAGTGAGATGATCTAAGCGAGAATTTATTTTTACCCATTTGCGCTAATTTATTTCTTGAATCTGGGGAATAACGTTGGTCTTAACAAAATCTACAAACCTTTGTTGTAGTTTGCGATTACTAAAAGCCATAATATGCGGTACGTCTTCTAAGAGCCAGAGCTCTTTTGGTTGCTCTGCAGCAGAGAAGAGCGCCTGACTGTGAGTGGTTGGTACAATAGGGTCTGCTTTACTGTGAATCAAGAGAATTGGAATTGGCGAAATATCTTTAACTACTGGTAGTGGACTATAATTATTATTAATTAAAAGAGAAGTCAGCGGTATGAATGGATATGTGATCCAAAATTGGCTGAGCTTCTCTCGCACTATCAGATGATAATCAGCAAAGGGAGACTCTGCTACAACCAGACAAAGTTTCTCTTTTGTCTCCTGATTGCTGGCAGCAAAAAGGGCCAGAGTTGCACCGAGGCTCTGCCCAAACAGTATAATGCACTCTGATCGGTGCGCATCAATATAGTTAATCATCTGCTCTACATCTTTTGTCACCGCTGCTGGTGAAGGGCTGCCACTAGAGAGCCCATAGCCCTGATAGTCAAAGAGATAAACCTCAAATCCTAGAGGTGGTAACCAGGCAACAGAGGGGAGATGGTTACTTATGTTCTGCGCGTTTCCGTGCAAAAAAAGAACTGGAGGGAAGTCTAATTCAGTGTCTTTTTTGGCAGCTGGAAGGTGCCAACCGTGTAATCGGATGGCACCATTCTCTATGATATGTTCGTGATATTCCAGGTTGAGATCCGATGGTGCAATAACAAGCTCTTTTGTCGGATGATAAAAAATCGAAGAGCATCCTGATAGAACTAGTGTCAGTACTATACACTTAAATTTAAAGAATTTAGTTAGCATCTAGAAAATTTCTTTAGAAGAATACATCTATCGAGCTAAGAGTGACAGTTTCAGCTGTCCCATCTGTATGGGTACGATCTATAACTGCTCGAACAGCAAACTCTCTACTTAAAGTATATCGAGCCTCTAATCCATACTGGTAGTTTGAGAACGAATCACCAATGCCGTACCGTAAAGCCTCACCAGTTATAGCCAGCCCAAGCTTATCGTTTAGCTGGGATATGGCAATGATTTTAGCGCCTGTTCCGAGGGTGTAGCCATTAGAGAGTTTACTCCCTGCTAAACTAGAGACTCTAGCTAAGGTGGAGATAAGGGTTCGCTCGAACTGCCAGCTAAACCCAACCCCGCCATCTAGCGCGCCTATTAGGGGACGGTTTCTATTTATCAGCATACGCCTTAGTTCCGCTGAAAGTGACCACGAAAGTGGTTTTATAAAGGTGCTCCGTGCCGATAGCGATTCTGCGTTTAGTAGGGTTAGTTTTCTTAATTGAAGTGATTCGCCCTTACGGTGCTCGAGTGAAAAGTTTCCAAGCTCGATAGCAGAGCCAGGAAGAAATCCGCCTTCTGGATCCAAAAGATCGTGGTAGGCACCACGATATTCGAGCCGATATAGGGGGTCCCCAGAGCTGCTCCCAGCAGCTATTCTAGCTCGACTGGTCCGGTGGCCCTGATCGGGACGGACCCTGGGTGGTGTTACTTCGATTGATTTATCAGAAGGGAGTTTGCTCCGTTGGGTTAAAACTTCGTGTGCTCGTTTTCTTAAAAAAACTGATTCCTTGGTAGTTGAGAGCATCTTGTAAAGTATATGGCCGTGTGCCAGTTCAAGAGAGTCTATCTGCTCTGACTCAGTGAAGGTCGAATTTTGAATTTCACTGGCTTTACCCTTACCAGTAGATATTTTACGGGCAAATTTAATCTGTTCCGGTGAGCTGGCCTGCTCAAGTGCATTTAAAATTGATGCTCTTGATGGCCGATACTCAACTGAGCCAAGAATATCTGAAATCTCAATTAAGGCTCGCACCGTATCAACTGGAATTACCCAATTTGAGAATTTCTGTTTTACATTTAGTTCCGGTCGAATTGCCTCTAAGAGGGAGAGTAGTTGGTAGGAGCAGTTTTCATCAAAATAGTAGTAATCAAAAGCAACTCCCCGTAGCTCCCAGAGGTGA
>Ga0081527_100542_pt1 | contig 16476 bp, 12 predicted proteins | sample HotLakmasection5_FD_70992 | JGI IMG/M metagenome (GOLD analysis project Ga0081527, IMG submission 70992) | Hypersaline microbial mat communities from Hot Lake, Washington, USA - Section #5 (SPADES assembly) (version 2) | ecosystem: Environmental > Aquatic > Non-marine Saline and Alkaline >... | reverse complement strand
CGCAGGCGCGCCGAGATCGTCGGGCTCTTCATCGCCCTCCTCGAGCTCATCCGCCAGCGACGCGTCGACGTCGCCGCCGACCCCGAGGCCGACGACGTCGCCATCTCCGCGGCTCCCGAGGAAGCCCCCTTCGAAACGAGCGCCGAGCCCGACCACCAGACCGGCGCGCACGAAAAAGCGCCCGCCGCTCGAGGCGACGGGCGCGAGAACGATCCAGCCCTCGACGGGCCCCGCCCGCTCAGCCCGGGAAGTCGCGCCCCCAGTAGCTGATGAAGACCGCCAGGTCCGCCGCGTTGACCTCGCCGTCCCAGTTCAGGTCGCTCGTGACGCCGCTCGCGCCCCACTGACCAATCAGCGTCGCCAGGTCCGCCGCGTCCGTCACGCCGTTGCCCGTCAGGTCCCCGCGGACGCCCTTGACCACGTACACGTCAAGCACGTCCCCCGACGCCCACGTCTCCGGCTCGTTCGCCGGCTCCGCCGCGTGGATCCCGCCCCAGATCGACCCCAGGCGAATCTCGTTCGGGGGCAGCTCGTCGAGCAGCAACTGCCCGTTCGCCGCCTTCGGCAGATCCTCGCGCACGATCAGCTTCCCGTTGACGATCGGGAGCGGCGTGTTCCCGAGCGCCCGCTCCTCAACGAACGTCGTCCCGTCAAAGACGTTCTCTGTGATCGTGTCGCTCCACGGGTTGAAGAAGTTCGGCATCGACGACTCCACGCTGTCGAACGCCGTGATCCCGCCGAAGAGAACGATCCGGTTCTGCCCCGAAGACTCGCTGAAGAAGCTCGCGCTCGGGCTGTGATACATGTTCATCTTGATCGAGACGCTCGTGTCCTCCTCCGCGAACGTGTCGCCGTCCATCCACGACACCGGCGTGTCGAAGTAGATCGCCGCGAACCGGAACACCCCGCCCGTCACGATGAACCCGTGCGTCAGGTTGCCCATCGCGTCCTTCACCGTCGCCGCCTGGCCGTTCAGGTCGCGACGCTGCATCACCGTCGTGACGAACGGGTCCGCCTCGCCGATCACCTGCACCGGATCATCCGCGCTCACGTCAAGATCAAAGACGAACGCCTCCGTCGAGTACCGCTCAAACGTGTGCCCCGGGTAGTCCCCCGTGAACTCCTTGCCGCCGTAGAGAACGAACCGGCCCTCGTCGAGCTTGAAGATCTCCGCGCCCGTCGAACGCGCCGACTCGCACGCCGTCACCGTAAACGCGCTCGCCGGGATCGGCTCCCCAGCCCCGACCGCCGCGCTCACCGCCGCCAGATCGACCGCCGTCACGAACGCCTTCGTCACCACGTCCGACTCATCAAGAAGCGGACCGTACCCGCCGTAGATGTAAAGCGTGTCCCCACGCTGAAACGCCGACGCGTTCGTCACCAGAAGCGGGAACCGGATCGACTCCGGCAGGTGCGCCAGGCTCGCCGTCGTCACCGTCCCCGTCGCCCGATCCGCCACGATCACGCCCTGGTTGTAGTCCGCCGCCGTCTGGAAGATCGGCTCCGGACCCTTCGGGCTGCTGATCGTGTGCAGCCCGAATCCCGTGATCCCCGTGAAGACCAGAACCTCGTCCCCAAACTCCGCCTCCACGTACGAGTGGACCGGCGTGAACGCCTGGTCGCTCGACTCCAGACGGAACGACAACGGCTGGCCAGCCGCGGACGAAAGACCGACCGACGCAAGAACCGCCGCGGCGGCCACGGCGCTGATGCCACGAATCATGCTGCTCTCCCTTGGGGGCCAGCCCCCGGCGACTCTTCACGAGGTCCCCGCGACGATCCGCCGCAAGGCGCCAAACGCTTCATCCAGAGGGTAGCACCACGGCTCGCAAGGTCCAAAGCGTTCTCCGCCCGAGATCACGGAAATTCAAGACCACAAGCTCCCCAATGCCGCCCAGCCATCAAAAAACCGGGCCGCGACGAGGCGCGGCCCGGTTCAGGATTGGTCACGAACTCACTCGGAGACACGCCCCGAGCGGCCGTTCAAGGCTCAGCAGGGACCCCAGGAGCCGATCAGCAGCGCAAGGTCGCTGGCCCCGGTGTCGCCGTCGCCGTCGAAGTCCACGCGGCCCGTGCCCCAGAAGCTGATGAGCCCCGCCAGATCGCCCGCGCCCACCTCGCCGTCGCCGTCGAGATCCGCCACGCAGGCGGCCGACGACGGAACCGGGAGCGCCACGTCGAACTCGCCCGTCCCCGGCACGTTCAGCGTCACCGTGCCGTCCGACGGCTCGCTGTCCGCAACGAACGTGTACGAGTACATCGTGCCCCAGCGAACGCGGTTGTTGTTCGCGCTCCCGTCGGCCGTCGAGAACGTGTAGCCCTCGGCCCCGCGGCTCGTCACCCACGGGTCGTTGTTGTAGACCGAGCCGGAGTGCCACAGCGGATGGTGGAACGTCGGGTCCGTCACGTTCACGCCGGAGCCGAAGTTCACCGTCACGCGATCAACGCCGTTGTTCGAGTCAAGGTTGAACACGTTGTACTGGTACAGCCACGTGCCGTCGCCCTGATCCGTCGCCGAGCCGCCGGCCCAGATGTAGCCGTCGGCCTCGAACTGCACGATCTCCACGTCCGGGTCGACCCGCTGCCACGCCATGATCGCCGGCTCCTGCGGGAAGTTGCCCGGCGCCGTCAGCGAGGTCGGCGGCGTCGACAGCGAACGCGAGCTGTTGTTGAACATCGTCACCTCGGCGTGAGACGCGTTGTTCAGGGAGTGGTCGGAGGTCGAGTGCGAGTCCTCCGCGTGGATGTACTGACCCTCAACCCAGTACTCCGTCCCCGGACCGCTCGGGATCGCCAGAGCCTGCGGAACGAGCAGGCGACCGCGATTCGTGTTCGTCCCCGACGGCGTCGAGTGAGAGCCGTTGAAGATGCCCGTCGTCGGGTTCACCTCGTGCTTCGGGCCAAGACGGAACTGCGTCCCGTTCAGGCCCGCCGTGTACGGATCCGAGCACCCGGGCCCGAGCAGCGGCGGGCAGCCGCCGCCCGCGGGCTGGCACGAACCACAGCCGCCCTGCTGAAGCGCGCAGAAGCCGTGCTTCAGCCACGACTGACCGATGTGCCGGAACAGCCCGTCATGCCACTGGTACAGGTTCTGACCGATCACCGGATGGAGATTGCTCGGCGAAGGGAACCACGACAGCGTCGTGTCGCCCTGGTTCGCCGACGTCGTCGCGAGCGAGTACGCGTAGAACCCCCCCGAGAGGCCCCAGTTCGCGATCCCCGGCATCGTGCAAACCCACACGTCCTGCCCGGAGGACACGCCCCGCATCAGACCCGGCTCGAGCTCGTAGATCTCGCCCGCGTCCGAAAGATCGCCGACCGACGGATCGAGCTGCTGCGCCTCGAGCAGGTACTGCTGAGCCTCGGCCTCAAAGCCCATGCTGTTCAGCATCGACCCGAGACGAACGCGGACGTTCGCGTCCTTGGGGTTCTGCTCCGCCAGCTCGATCAGATCTTTCACGCTCTCCATGCCCGACGGGGTCGCCGCCGAGGCGGAACCGACGATCGCGCAGCCCGCCACCAGGGACAACGCGGTGCTCAGAAATGCTTTCATGACCTCTCCAGATGTGAAACTGATGCGACTCCCGGCCGGCGTTGCGGCCGCGGCCTCGATTCTCTCCATCCCAACGCGCGGATTCCGCCCGCCGGGACGACGCTTCTCGCCGTAACCTAATGCCGATTGCCCCCGCAAGCGACTGCTTTTCCCTCAGATTCGTGCCAAAGACCAAACGATTTCCTAATAAAACCTTGGCGAGAAAACGCCCCACCCCCACGCCCAACAAGCCCTGAGGCCGCATCCCCCGACCCGCAAAACGGTTCAGTAACGACGGCTCGTCGAACCCTCAAAGGAACACCGACATGAAGCTCCTCAAATGGTTCCTCGGGGCCGCCCTCACCCTGATCCTCATCCTCGCCGGCGTCGGCGTCTTCCTCGGCCCCCAGATCAAGGCCATCATCGACCGCCAGCAGAACCAGAACACCGGACCGGAGGTCCGACTCGAGGCCGCCGAGCCCGGCCGCATCGTCAGGAGCGTCTCCGCGCCGGGCGAGATCGAGCCCAGATCCAAGGTTCAGATCTCCGCCCGGACCAGCGCCCAGATCGTCGAGCTCCCCTTCGAGGAGGGAGACGTCGTCGCCGCCGGCGACGTCGTCGTCCGACTCGACGACAAGGACCTCCTCGCCTCTCTCGACGCCGCCCGCGCCCGCCTCCGCGGCGAGCAGGCCCGCCTCGACGGCGCCAGAGCCGCCTACATCAACGCCAACCTCGAGTGGGAGCGCGTCGCCAAGCTCTTCGAGACCGCCGACGTCCCCCGCGCCGAGGTCGAGCAGGCCGAGGCCTCGCTCCTGAGCGCCGAGGCCCAGCAAAGCGCCGCCGAGCACGCCGTCGCCGGCGCCCGGGCCGACGTCCAGCGCGCCGAGGAAGCCCTCAGATACACCACCATCCGCTCGCCCATCAACGGACGAGTCACCGTCCTCAACGCCGAGGTCGGCGAGATCGTCGTCACCGGCACCATGAACAACGCCGGCACCGTCATCATGGAGATCGCCGACCTCTCCGAGATGCTCGTCCGCGCCCAGGTCGACGAGATCGACATCGCCAAGGTCAGCGTCGGGCAGCCCGCCCTCGTCTACGTCAACGCCTACCCCGACCTCCCCTTCGAGGGCGAGGTCCGCCGCATCGCCCTCCAGTCCCAGCGCGACACCTCCGGCGCCAAGTTCTACGACGCCGAGGTCGCCGTCTTCATGGGCGAGCGCGATCTCTACGCGGGCCTCTCCGCCACCGTCGACATCGAGGTCGAGACCGCCGAGGGCGTCATCCTCGTCCCCACCCAGTCCGTCATGAACAAGCGCACCGAGGAACTCCCCGCCGAGCTCCTCGCCTCCCCCCACATCAAGCGCGACAAGACCTTCACCCCCGTCGTCTTCCTCTTCAAGGAAGGCAAGGCCATGGTCCGACCCGTCGAGATCGGCTTCTCCGACCTCACCCAGACCTCCGTCCTCGCCGGCCTCGAGCCCGGCGAGCAGGTCATCGCCGGCCCCTGGGCCGAGCTCCAGAAGCTCGAGCACGAAAAGAGCGTCCAGCGCCAGAAGGACCCCGCCGAGAGCCCCGACGACGACGACGAGCGCCCCGACGAGCAGGACGAGACGGTGACCTCATGATCATCGGCGTCAAGGGTCTCACCAAGGTCTACAAGATGGGCGTCGAGCGCATCCACGCCCTCGCCGGCGTCGACCTCGTCATCAAGGAGAACGAGTTCGTCGCCATCATGGGCGCCTCCGGCTCCGGCAAGTCCACCCTCATGAACATGCTGGGCCTCCTCGACCGTCCCACCTCCGGCCAGTACGTCCTCCGAGGCCAGCCCACCCACAGGCTCTCCGCCGGCGAACTCTCCGCCGTCCGCAACAAGGAGATCGGCTTCGTCTTCCAGACCTTCGAGCTCCTCCCGCGCGCCTCCGCCCTCCGAAACGTCATGCTCCCCCTCCTCTACTCGACCGCGGGCGCCTGGGGAGCGAAGAAGAAGGCCAGGCACGCCCTCGAGCGCGTCGGCCTGGGCGACCGGCTCGACCACCGCCCCAACCAGATGTCAGGCGGCCAGCGCCAGCGCGTCGCCATCGCCCGCGCCCTCGTCAACGAGCCCGCCATCGTCCTCGCCGACGAGCCCACCGGAAACCTCGACACCGCCACCAGCGCCGAGATCATGAGGCTCTTCACCGAGCTCCACGAGCAGGGCCAGACCATCATCGTCGTCACCCACGAGGAGGACGTCGCCTCCGTCGCCGACCGAATCGTCCGCCTCCGCGACGGACGCGTCGTCTCCGATCACCCCACCAACGAGGATCCGACCCACCGACGATGGCTCGAGTCCGTCGCCGACCACCTCACCGGACGCCTCGAAACCGACCGACGCGCCGCGGGCAAGCCCCCCGTCGCCACGCGACCCGCCCTCTCCTCCGAGGAGGCCCGCGCATGATCATCGTCCGCGTCGTCTACCAGACCGTCTTCCTCGCCCTCGGCCAGATCTGGGCCAACAAGACGCGCGCGATGCTCACCGCCCTCGGCATCATCATCGGCGTCGCCTCCGTCCTCGCCGTCATCGCCGCCCTCGGAGGCATGCGCCAAAGCGTCCTCTCCGAGTTCGAGACCTTCGGCGCCAGAAAGTTCTACGTCAACGGATTCGTCCCGAGAGACCTCAGAGGCGTCGTCAGCTGGGAGGACGTCAAGATCACCCAGCACGAGGCCGAGAAGATCCTCGAGGTCTCGCCCGCCGTCGAATCCCTCACCGTCATGGCCGACGACCGCTACGAGGTCCGCAACGGAGACATCCTCGAGACCGGCGTCGGAGTCGCCGGCATCTGGCCCGCCTGGCACGAGATCGAGAACCGATTCACCACCATGGGCCGCCCCTTCACCTCGATCGACGAGGAAGAGGCCCGGCAAGTCTGCCTCGTCAACGACAAGGCCATCGAGGAGCTCGAGCTCGACCTCGATCCCACCGGCGACTACATCATCATCGACAACCGAAGATTCCTCATCGTCGGCGTCGTCGAGACCAAGGAAATCGGACCCATGTTCGGCGGCGGAGAGTCGCAGTCCGAGATCTTCATCCCCTACGCCACAAGCAAAAAGCTCAACCCCTACTCATGGAACTGGATCATCGGGCAGGTCCACGACCCGGACGACGCCGCCGAGGCCCGCGAGCAGATCCGCTTCGCCCTCCGAAACCTCCGAGGGCTCGGACCCGAGGATGAGGACACCTTCCGCGTCGAGGTCCTCCAGCAGTTCATCGATCAGTTCAACGGCGTCGCCGCCGGAATCACCATGGTCGCCGGCGGCGTCGTCTCCATCTCGCTCCTCGTCGGCGGCGTCGGCATCATGAACATCATGCTCGTCTCCGTCTCCGAACGAACCCGCGAGATCGGACTCCGAAAGGCCGTCGGCGCCCGACCCGCCATCATCCTCCTCCAGTTCCTCACCGAGGCCGTCGTCCTCTGCGTCGTCGGTGGCCTCATCGGCCTCGTCATCGGACAGGCCCTCACCCTCGCCCTCCAGAACCTCCCCAACGCCGGACTCGAAGGCGCAAGCATCCCCACGTGGGCCATCGCCCTCTCCTTCGCCTTCTCCGCCGGCGTCGGCGTCGTCTTCGGTATGTTCCCCGCGATCAAGGCGTCACGACTCGATCCCATTGAGGCCCTCCGGCATGAATGAACGATCCCCCCGCGCGTCCTCACCCCCAGGCCGCGCCCTCCCGATCGCCCTCAGCGCGGTCGCCGCGCCGCTTCTCGTCGCCTGCTCCAACCCCCTCGCCCAGCGCCCCTCCGACTACGGCGACCCCATCCCACGCGCCCGGATCCTCGAGGTCGAGCCGCTCGCCCTCCGCGAGCGAGCCCCCCTCGACGACGACGCCGCCATCCTCCCCGAGCCAATCCCCGCCGCCGAGCGACTCGAGCTCCCGCTCGAGCTCGCCCGCGCCTACACCCTCGAGAACAACCTCGACATCCGCGTCGCCCTCATCGAGCCCGCCCGCGCAAGCCAGAGCCTCCGCGAGGAGGAAGCCGCCTGGGACGCCGTCGCCGGAATCGACTTCTCCTGGATCGAGACCGACCAGCCGACCGCCACACAGCTCGCCGGAACCCAGATCGACGTCCAGCGACTCACCCCGCGCATCGACGTCCCCCTCCGCACGGGCGGCGCCGTCCGATTCGGCCTCCCCATCGAGCAGACCCGCACCAACAACCCCTTCACCATCCTCGACCCCTCCGTCACCACCGACTTCGAGTTCTCGATCACCCAGCCACTCCTCCGAAACGCCGGCCGCGACGCCGAGATGTTCGCGCTCCGCCTCGCCGCCTACGACGAGGGCGTCGCCCTCGCCCAGACCAAGCTCGAGGTCATCCGCCGCCTCGCCGCCGCCGACCGCGTCTACTGGCGCCTCTACGCCGCCCTCCGCGCCCTCGACGTCGCCCGCCAGCAGTACGAGCTCGCCCTCGAGCAGCTCCGCCGCGCCGAGCGACAGTTCGACGCCGGACGCGTCGCCGAGATCGAGGTCATCCGCGCCGAGGAAGGCGTCGCCGAACGACTCGAGGCCATCATCCAGGCCAACAACGCCGCCAAGCAGGAACAGCGCGCCCTCAAGCTCGTCATGAACGCCCCGCACCTCCCCCTCGACGAGTTCCCCATCCTCTGGCCCGCCACCGAGCCGCTCGTCGCCCCCCTCGACCTCAACCCGGACCGACTCACCGACCTCGCCCTCAACCAGCGCATGGAACTCCTCGAGCTCGAGCTCCGGCTCGCCGCCGACGCCGCCACCGTCGCCTTCGAGGAAAACCAGGCCCTCCCCCTCTTCACCGTCGACTACACCTACCGCGTCAACGGCCTCGGATCGAACCTCTCCGAGTCCGCCGGAATCCTCCAGGACAACGACTTCGCCGACTGGGACCTCCGCCTCACCCTCGAGCAGCCCATCGGCAACAACGCCGCCAGGGCCCGCGTCGCCCGAGCCGTCATCCAGAGACTCCAGCGACTCAGCACCCGCGACGCGCGCCGACTCGCCATCGAGCAGGAAGTCCGCGACGCCGTCGACAACCTCCAGGCCGGCTGGCAGCGCATCCTCGCCGCTCGGCAGTCCGCCATCCTCGCCGGACGAACCCTCGAGGCCGAGCAGCGCCAGTTCGACGTCGGACGCTCCACCTCCACCGACGTCCTCGACGCCGCCACACGCCTCGCCGACGCCCAGCTCGCCGAGATCCGCGCCCTCACCGACTACCAGATCGCCAAGGTCGACCTCGCCTTCGCCACCGGGTCCATCCTCGGGGCCGCCCGCGTCGACTGGCGCCCGCTCGACCCCCGCTCAGGCGACGAGCCGAACGCCGAGACCGATCGCCAAGCCCCCGCGCCAGGCGATCCCGCGGCCGTCAGCGTCGCCGAGCCCGCCGAAGCAGACAGCCCCGCCGCGTCGCGGGCGAAGGAACCAGCCTCTCAGCCTTGATCAGCGCTCAGGCGTCAGACGCCGCCGGACGGATCTCGCCGATCACGTCCCGCCGCCCGCTCTCGGGCGCGCGGTCCTGAACGATCTGGTCCGCCACCTCGCGGCGATGCACGTCGACCTCGCGCGGAAACTCGAAAGCCACCCGCACGCGGTCGCCCTTGATCCCCGCGATCCGAACGATCCCGAGCGGATTCGCTGGATCCCCGATCACCACCTCTTCGCCCTCGCGCCTCGTGATCACGAGCATGATCTCGGACCTCCTGTCCTTCCGGCCCGCGCCGGTCCCACCACAGAAGCTCCCCGCGGACACGCGCCCGGGCGCCGGAGCGTCCCACCGCTCGCTCGCCCCCGCGCCGGCCCGTCCCACGGGGCCGACGCGCGCAGAGAATGTCGACCCTCAGCCGTTGACCGCCTCAACCCCGCGCACTTCCGGGACGTGCTGCTTCAGGTTGCTCTCGATCCCCATCCTGAGCGTCATCGAACTCGACGGACACCCCACGCACGCGCCCTGAAAGCGAATGCGAACGACGCCCTCGTCGGTTGTTTCCACGTACTCGATGTCGCCGCCGTCCGCCCGGATCATCGGGCGGATCAGCTCGAGCACCCCCTGAACGCGATCGTCCAGGGAACTCGGGTCGTTCGTCATCTCGATCGGCGGCCGTGCCATCGGAGGTTCCTTCGCCTTCATGCTACTCCCGCCCGCCCGATTCTCCAACCCCGCGCTCCAGACGCCCCCTCCCGGGCGCGGGTCCACAGCCCCCCCGTTCCCTAAACTGCCGCGCATGAAGCCCCTCACCATCGCCGTCCTCCTCGCCGCGCTCTCCCTCGCCGCCTGCGCCGCCCGCCCCGCGGGCGACCCCGCCGAACTCGCCGCCGACCGCGACCGAAGCGCCGCCGCGCGCGAAGGCGCCGTCGCGCGACTCGCCGAACGCCTCGAGGACCCGACCGCCGCCCCCGCCGCCCGCGACCAGCTCAAGTCGATCGCCTGGTCCAGACGCGAGCCCTTCACCCTCCGACGCGCCGCCATCAACGCCCTCCTCGAGAGCGACCCCGCCGACACCCGCACGATGCTCGCCCTCCTCCTCCCCACCGAGCCCTCCGCCGACGTCGTCGAGTTCATCGCCGAAACCGCCGCCGAGCGCGACTGGACCGACCTCGCCGCGCCCCTCATCCGCGCCTGGACCCGGCCCCGCCCCGGAACCGCCTTCACCGACCGCGCCGAGCCCCGCGCCATCGCCGACCTCCACCCAGGCCGCGACCTCGCCGAGATCGTCTTCGACGTCTTCATCACCCCCGCCCCCGACCGGGCGTTCAACGACAAGGAGCGCCGCGCCGCATGGGAAGCCCTCGGCCTCCTCGACCCCACCGGCGCCACCGCCGCCGAACGGCTCGCCGCCCTCCCGCCCACCGAAGACCCCCTCGTCGCCGCCGTCCAGAGCGCCGCCGTCGAGCTCGGCGCCGTTCCCCCCACCCAGGAACAGCTCGAGTGGCTCACCCTCCTCCGCTCCCCGGCCTTCAGCGCCGCCTACGCCAACGCCCGGCGCGTCCTCGCCCCCCCGGGCCGGCGGCTCGATGATCCAGCCGTACATGCCGACCACGAGCCACAGCAGCCCGAGCCCGATGAGCCAGAAGTTGCCGAACACCAGGCCGTAGCCGAAGGGCAGGAAGCCGAGCGTCTGGACCAGTGGCCAGTACGACGGATCGGGCATGTGGATGTGCTCGTCGTGCTCGGCGGCGGGGTCGTGGTCCTCCGAGGCTCCGGCCGGCACGGGGACCACCCGCCCGGCATCGTCCTCGGCGTACTTGCGGTGCCAGAATTCGTCGCGGTGGGTGACCGTCGGGATCGTGTGGAAGTTCTCGTAGGGCGTCGGCGAGGGGGTGATCCACTCCAGGGTCCGCGCGTCCCAGGGGTCGTCGCCGGAGGCCTCGCCCCGCTTGAGCGACCGGATGAGGTTGTAGAGGAACACCAGCGCCGAGCCGAACAGCACCAGGTAGCCGAGCGAGGAGATCAGGTTGTACAGCTCCACGGTCGATCCGAGCTCACCCGGCAGCACGGCGGTCCGGCGCGGCTGGCCGAGCAGCCCGGACATGTGCATCGGCCCGAAGGTGAGGTTGAAGCCGAGCAGCCAGGTCCAGAAGTGGAGCTTGCCGAGCTTCTCGTCCATCAGCTTGCCGGTGACCTTCGGGAACCAGAAGTAGATCCCGGCGATCAGGCCGAACAGAGCCCCGCCGAACAGCACGTAGTGGAAGTGGGCGACCACGTAGTAGGTGTCGTGCTGCTGCGCGTTGTGCGGAACCACGGCGTGCGTCACACCTGAGAGACCGCCGATGGTGAACATCGACACGAAACCGATGGAGAACAGCATCGGGGTGTTGAACCTGAGCTTGCCACCCCACATGGTGAAGACCCAGTTGAAGATCTTGATGCCCGTCGGCACGGCGATGAACATCGTCGACAGCGCGAAGGCGGAGCGGGCGACGGGCCCGATGGCGGAGGTGAACATGTGGTGCGCCCACACCCCGAAGCCGATGAAGCCGATGGCCGCACCCGCGAAGACCACCGCCGCGTAGCCGAACAGGGGCTTGCGGGAGTTGACCGGCAGGATCTCGGAGATGATCCCCATCGCCGGCAGGATCATGATGTAGACCTCGGGATGCCCGAACAACCAGAACAGGTGCTGGTAGAGGATCGGGTCCCCGCCGGTCGCCGGTTCGAAGAACTGGGTGTCGAACACCGCGTCGAAGTTGAGCATGAACAGCGCCACCGCGATGATCGGCAGCGCGAACAGCAGCAGGAAGTTCGTGACCAGCGCCATCCAGACGAACACCGGCATGCGCATGAAGGTCATACCCGGGGCGCGCATGTTCAGGATCGTGACGATGAAGTTGATCGCCGCCGCGAGCGAGGAGACCCCGAGGATGTTGATCCCGACGGCGTAGAAGGCCATGTTCGAGACGGCATCGGTCGACAGCGGGGCGTAGCCGACCCAGCTGCCGTTCGGCGCCCCACCCAGGGCGAAGGAGCTGTAGAGGAACAGCCCGCCGAACAGGTAGCCCCAGTAGCTGAAGGCGTTCAGGCGGGGGAAGGCGACGTCACGCGCCCCGATCATGAGCGGGATCAGGTAGTTGAAGAAGGCAGCGGAGAGCGGCATGACGACCAGGAACACCATGGTGATGCCGTGCATGGTGAAGAACTGGTTGTAGACCTCCTCGGTCAGCACGCTCTGCTCGGCCTGCCCGAGCTGCCAGCGGATGAAGCCGGATTCGATGCCGCCGAGGGCGAAGAACACCAGGACGGTCACGAAGTACATGATCCCGATCTTCTTGTGATCGGTGGTGGTGATCCACCCCACGAACCCGTCGCGCTGCCGTGGGCGACCGGCGTAGCCGGTCCGCTCCGTCGTCGTGCTCGACATCAGCGTGTCTCCTCGCTGTCGCGGCGGTGATCCCGCCGCGGCTTCCGTGGGTGCGCGGTGCTACTCGAGGCTCAGCATGTAGGCGACCAACGCGTCCAGCTCGTCCTCGCTCAGGTCGAGGTTGGGCATCCCGATGCCGTTCACCTCGTACTGCATCGGTTTCATCGAGTTGGGATCGGCCAGCCACTGGCGGAGGTTCTCCTCCGTCATGTCGTGGATCGCACCCGCGAACTCCTCGCGGCTCATCAGATGCGTCAGATCCGGGCCCTGACCGGGGCTACGTGAGCCCTCCTCCCACACCTGGTGGCAGGAGGCACACGCCAGGCGGCCGTCGCCGAGCTCCTCGAAGAGCGCGCGACCCTGGGCCTCGAGCGTCCCGTCGGCGGGGACAGCGGCCGGGGTGCTCTGCGCGTCGACCCACTCCTCGAACTCCGCGTCCTCGTAGGCTTCGACGCGGATCCGCATGTTCGCGTGGCTCAGTCCGCAGTACTCGGCGCACTGTCCGAGGTACCGGCCGGGTTCGTCCGCCTGGACGTTGAGGAAGGTGGTCTGGCCTGGTACGAGGTCCTGCTTGCCGGCCAGGCGCGGGACCCAGAAGGAGTGGATCACCCCGAGATCCGGCGAGCGCTGCAGGTCGGCGGCGGTCATCTCCAGGCGCACCGGCCTGCCCACGGGGATCGCGAACTCGTTCGCGGTGTAGATGTCGTAGTCGGGGTAGTAGTACTCGAACCACCAGCGGTGCCCGATGACCTCGATGGTGAGCGCGTCGTCGGGCTCGCCGGTGACCTCGAAGATCCCCTGAACGGTCGGCACCGCGATGGCGGCCAGGATCACGGCCGGGATCACGGTCCAGACGATCTCCGCGCGGGTGTTGCCGTGGATCTGCTTCGGCAGCGAGCCGTCGTCGTCCTTGCGGGTGCGGAACCGGATCACCGAGAAGATGATCAGACCCTGCACGAAGATGAACACCGCCAGCGCGATCCAGGCGACCGGGATGATCAGGTCCTGGGGCGCCTGCGAGAAGGGGCCGGCGGGGTCGAGGGCGTTCTGCTCGGCGTCACCGCAGGCGGCGAGGACCAACGCGGCCGACCCGAGGGCCCCGACGATCAGGGGGGTCCGGCGGCTGCGACGCGCGGGAGGGTGCTCGCGCAACGTGTCGTCTCCTGGTCGTTCGGGCGCCGGTCCGGCACCACGCGGCTGCCGTTCCCTCCGCAACGGTGGTTCCGCTGCGTACGGGGTGTCCACGCCTCCGCCGCGTGACCAGTGCCTGCTGGTGGAACGCGGGGCCGGCGGTGAAGCGACGGGCCGTCGACGGCCCACCTGGAAGGCGAAGGGTAGCCGTTCGGACCTGCGGACACCCAACCGACGGCCCTACTCGACCAGGGTTCGCCGGCCCTCTAGGGCCTCACGGCTCCCACCGGAAGGTCCGTCTGCCGACCGCGACCGCGAGCAGGCCCCAGCCGGCGATCACGAGCGTCTCGGTGACCGCCAGTCCCTCGCCGGCGAGGGCGACGGCGAGGCCCTCCCGGAGCGCACCCATGGGCAGGAACGCCCCGAGTGCGGCCACCGGATCGGGCAGCGCCCCGGCGTCGAAGGTCACCCCGCTGACCACCAGCAGCACCAGGAACAGCGCGTTGGAGGCCGCCAGGGTCGCCTCGGCCCGTAGCGACCCGGCGAGCAGCAGGCCCAGGGCCGTGGAGGTCATCGCCCCGAGCACCACCAGCACCCCCGCGAGCAGGAGGCCACCCTCGGGCCGCCACCCGAGCCCGACGAACGCGACGAGCAGGACCAGGACCGTCTGGACCAGCAGCAGGGCCGCGACCGACAGTCCCTTGGCGACCAGGAAGGCCGCCCGGGTCAGCGGGGTGCCGCCGAGCCGCTTCAGCACGGCGTACTTGCGCTCGAACGCGGTCTGGATCGCCACGGCCACCAGACCCGTCGCCACCACCGAGATGGCGAGCACGCCCGGGACCAGGAAGTCGACCGGCTCCTGCCCACCGGTGGGCAGCACATCGACGACCGAGAAGAACACCAGCACGCCGAGCGGGATCCCGAAGGTGACCAGCAGGCTCTCGGCCGAGCGCACGAGCAGCTTCAGCTCCATCACCGCCTGGGCCAGCGTGGCGCGCACGATCGGGGTGGTGCGTGTCACCTCGGTGTCCGCTGCCTCCGCGGTCACGGTGCCACCTCGATGTCAGGTCGGCGGGCGGTCACGGTGCCACCTCGACCTCGTCGCCGGTGAGCCGCAGGAACACGTCCTCCAGGCTGGAGCGGCCGGCGTTCAGCGCATCCAGCGGCTCCCCGCGCTCGGCCAGCCAGCCCGACAGCCGCACCAGCAGCTGTGGCGAGTTGACCGTCTCGACCAGGTAGTGCCCAGAGGTGGGCTCGCTGACCGGAGCCTGCAGCGCCGCGGCCAGCGACACGACGTCGAGGCCCGCCCGGGCCTGGAAGCTGACCCGGGACTGCTCCGCCCGGGTCAGCTCCGACAACGTGCCGACCGCGATCAGGCGACCACGGTCGATGATCGCGACCCGATCGGCGAGGTGCTCGGCCTCGTCCAGCAGGTGCGTGGTGAGCACCACCGTCACACGGTCCGCCTGCAGCTCCTCGATCAACTCCCAGGCACGACGTCGGGCGGCGACGTCCAACCCGGTGGTCGGCTCGTCGAGGTAGACGACGTCGGGCCGGCCGACCAGCGCCAGCGCCAGGGACAGACGCTGCTTCTGCCCGCCGGAGAGGTCGCGGAAGCGGGTCCGGCGCGATCCGGCCAGCCCGACCCGCTCGAGGAGCTGCTCGGGGTCCCGGGGTGCCCGGTAGTAGGCGGCGAACAGGCGCAGCACCTCGTCGGGGTAGGCGTGCGGGTAGACGCCACCCTCCTGCAGCATCAGCCCGACGCGCGGCGCGAGGGTCGCTCGGTCGCGGCGTGGGTCGAGACCGAGCACGCGGACCCCACCCGCATCCGGGGTCCGGTAGCCCATGCAGCACTCGACCGTGGTGGTCTTGCCGGCGCCGTTGGGCCCGAGCAGCGCGAGCGTCTCACCCACGGCCACGTCCAGGTCGAGGTCCAGGACCGCCGGCACCCCGTCGTAGTGCTTGGTGAGACCCTGGATCGCGATGGCGGCACGCGGGGCGTCACCACCCGGTTGGGGAGCTTCGCGCACGGTGGGCTCGCCGGTCGCAGGAGGAGGGCACGCCCGGGAGAAGGGCGGCAGGATGGCCGCAGGGTAGCTCCGGGTTCGGGGTGGACAGCCGGGCTGGCACGCAGCTACGCTCGTTCAGCAGTCCACGGGCTGCCGCGGCCCCGTGTGTCCCCCCGTCGCACGGGGCCGCACCATGTCCGCAGACGGTGCTCGGGAGGCCGCGTGGCCAACGAACTGCACCGCGTCGAGGTTCCGGTGCGCGCCGATCGGCGCGAGCTCGTGGCGGCCCAGCTGTGGGCCCTCGGCGCCGTCGGCGTGTGGGAGCAGCCCGGCTCGACACGGGCGTGGTTCGCCGATCCCGTCCCTGTCCTGCCCGCGGGCCCGGACGCCGGTCTCGTCGCCGAGCTGACCGACCCGGACCTGCGCTGGCAGCCCGAGCCCGACCGCGACTGGCAGGCCGCGTGGAAGGCGACGATCGCACCGCTGCGGGCCGGGCGCACGGTCGTCGTCCCGAGCTGGCTGGCCGGGGAGCACCAGCCGGCCGATAGCGACGAGCTCGTGCTCGTCCTCGACCCGGGACGCGCCTTCGGCACCGGCCATCACGCCACCACGGCGCTGTGCCTGGAGCTGCTCGACGAGCTGGACCGGGCCGGCGGCCTGGCCGGCCAGCACCTCGCGGACATCGGGTGCGGGAGCGGGATCCTGGCCATCGCGGCGGCCGCCCGAGGAGCCCGGGTCGAGGCGGTGGACGTCGACCCGGACGCGGTCGAGGTCACCCGCGAGAACGCGGCGCGCAACGGCGTCGAGGTGACGGCGACGCACGGCTCGGTCCTCGACCTGGAGCGACCGGCCCAGATCGTGGTCGCCAACCTCATCAGCGACACGGTCGTGGAGCTGGCCTCCGAGCTGATCGCGGCCTGCCGCGGGGTGCTC
>Ga0081527_100540_pt1 | contig 16519 bp, 20 predicted proteins | sample HotLakmasection5_FD_70992 | JGI IMG/M metagenome (GOLD analysis project Ga0081527, IMG submission 70992) | Hypersaline microbial mat communities from Hot Lake, Washington, USA - Section #5 (SPADES assembly) (version 2) | ecosystem: Environmental > Aquatic > Non-marine Saline and Alkaline >... | reverse complement strand
GGCGGTTGTGGGTGGGGATTATTTTGAAAATTTTAAGTAAGAATTTTTTGTTGCTCCCTTAAAATAAAAAAGCCGGGTTTATAAAACCCGACATTAGAGATGGTAGGTAGGATACTTTACATAAAGTTCATTAATGAAGGCTGAATAATTCTTGCACTAACCTGCAAAGACGCTTTCAATGCTGTTTCCTGGAATTTTAGATCAGATATTGCTTTTGCAAAGTCAACATCCTGTACTTTGGACTTGGAGTCTGTGAGGTTAATTTTGTCATCTTTATGTATCTGCTCAGTAATGTCAAGTCTTTCAATCAATCCTCCAAGCGTAGATTGAGCCTCCAGGAGGGTGGACATATCGTTGTCCAGATCTTCCAGTTTTTGTCTTATAACATCTTTATCCTGGTTTCCTGGCCTTAATTCCTCCCGTAAAGTCAGCAGAGTGGATAGTAAGCCCTCCCCCTCAAGGGTATCAGCTGTTAAAGGATCATCATCATGGTCTCCGGTGTAGTAATAGCCAAATACTTCATCTCCGGCCATGTTCATTGTTATGGAAACGCCTTCTGAAATTTCTACTGTCCTTTCATGAGTGCCGTCAGAAGATCCGTGGTATTGAACCTCCCCTGTATCTGGAGTGGAAAATGGAGCGGTACCGGTATTTTGTCCGCCAAAAATAAATTTTGTACCGAATTTTGTATTTCCGATGTCTTTTACCTGTTCCGCCAGTTGTTCTATCTGGCTTCCTATCAGGTTCATTTCCTTTTCGCCGGATGTTGCGTTAAGCCCCTGGATAGTTAATTCCCTGGCTTTGTGAACTGCTTCCAGCGTAGTTAATAAAGACTTATCAGCGGTTTCAATTTCTGCTTTTGCAGTATTTATATTTTTAAGGTAGGTTTCTATTTTTCCCAAATTAGCATTAGAGCCTAAAATTGTAGTCGCTCCAAAAACATTATCCGATGCCCGTTCAAATTCTTTTCCTGAAGCTATTTTTCTTTGCAGCTCCATTAACATATCCCTGTTTGTTACAAGGTTATTGAGAACATTCTGGTTCATATAACCGCTTGTTACCCTCTGGAAATTCATCTCGACTCCCTCTTATTAATTATTACTGATTATCTGACCATATTAAGTATTGTCTGTATATTCTGGTTAACCACGTTAAAAACCCGTGCAGAGGCCTCATATGAACGTTGGAACCTGATTAAATCAGTCATTTCCTCGTCAAGGTTAACTCCTATTACTGCTTCCCTTTTTAAGCTTACCTGCTGGGAAACATTTTCCTTGATATCATAGTTATTTTTAATTGTGCTTGCCCTGCTGCCGATTTCACCGACCATGTTTGTTATATATTGCTCAGTGGTTGCTCCTCCAAGAGTTGCTATGGAGTTATCATCCCTTACCTGGGCCATAAGAAGCGCATTGCTTCCATCGCCGGTTTCAGTTAATTCCGCACCGACAAGTCCTGCATCAGCCGCTGAAATCTGGTAAGGATTGTTGGTTATTGTATCATTTATGGTTATAGTACCGGCAAATCCGTCCGCAGTCCCGGGAAATGTTCCTGCTGCGGCATCATCAACAAAGAAATTTACCGGATCATCATCAAGTGGAGCTGTTGCATCTATAGGATTGGTGGTGTTGTTTGATAATTCAGGTGGATTCGCTGAATCATCAATATATCTTCCGCTGGTCTGGATAGTGTTAAAAGTGTCCGCAAAGTTGAATGCCAGGGTATCAAGGTCATCCATAACTGTTTTTATGGTTAACTTGTTGGCTTCAGACCCGGCTATTTCCAGAATTGCACCGATCTGTCCGCCGTCTATAAGCGAATAAGCATCTGAAACAAACGTCCCGCCTGAGCTGTTCTTTATCTCAACCACCGCAGGGTTGTCTATGTCCCCTGCGCTAACTTCAAAGAACCCAACCTGGTCAGCGCCGCTCACAAGATTTGTGGTACCCAGGGAAAGGGTTACTGCCCCGTTAGAATGAGATGTGATATCCACAGGAATCAGCTCTGAAATTTCATCCAGGATTTTATCTCTCTGGTCCAGAAGATAATTTGGTGATGAACCCTGGGAAGTCGCAAGGATAATGGAATCGTTCAGGTCTGCAACTGAATTTAACTTATCATTAAGTTCATTTGTTGCCAGCTTTAACTTACAGTTTTCAAGGGTGGTTGGGTTTGTATAATCCCCTACGAGGTTTTCTCTCAAATCTTCCAGTCTGCTGTAGACTGAGTTGAACTTGGTAGCTACCTCAAGACCCTTTTGCACAACGTTATTCCTGATAACAATATCTGTAGGATTTGTTGAAAGCTGATTCAACGAGTCATAAAAACTGCCAAGTGAATTATTAAGACCTATATTGTTCAGCTCATTGGTTATATCTTCAATCAGGTTTGAATTTTCGTTCAGTTCTTTATAAAAATTAAACTTGGAATTCTCGCTTCTGTAATAACTATCCAGATACGCTTCCCTGTTCCTGCTTATGTCAGTTATGATAGCCCCCATGACATCCTGGGTGGCATTCTGGGGGATAGTAGAAATATTTCCGCTGGTCAGCTGAGCTATTTCCGCCCGTTGTTTACTGTATCCGGGCGTGTTTATATTTGAAATATTGTTATTAATCAGGTCAATAACCGCCTGATTCATTGATAAAGCCCGCTGGGCATTGTATATGCCAAATAGGGTTGCTGTCATTCTTTATTCCCCCGTTTTTGCTTATGCTTCGTGTATAACTGAGCTTATGGTTTCAGTATTATTATCTTTTATAAAGCTGCCTTTGTTGTTATAAGAAGGGTTCTCCGGCACAAGCACCTTAACGATTGAAGAGATCGACCCTTCAATTATCTTCAGCGAATGCTTTATAAGCTCAGCATTAACATTGTTCTGCTTCTGGGTGTTAGTAAGCAGGTCAGTCAGCTTGTTTCTTAAATTTGTCATTTCCTGAGCTTTTTTCTTTTCTTCTATGGTGTCAATAATTTCTTTTAAGTTAGGCCTGTCAGGAAATAGCTGTAACCTTTTCTCTTCAAGCTTTTCTATGGCTGAATTATACTTTTCCAATTCAATGTCGGCGTTCATGATACCTTCAATGTCGCCTTTTATAAGGTAATTTTTTTTATCCGCAATATATTTTTCCAGCTTAGAGCAGGCGTCTATTTCCTGTTCCAGTATTTGTTCAAGTTCAAGTATCTCTTTTTGCATTTTTATACCTCCCCGTTTCTTATTATTTTAAGCTATATGATTTGCGAATAGGCTTGTCCCGTATTTTAAAGCGTCTTCTATATCATCTTCTTCCACGTCAGTTATGTTGTATTTTTCCGCAAAATCCTTAATTTCACCTATATATGGATTTTTATTAGCCTGAAATTCATTCCTGCTCTCTGATATAAAATCAGGAGTGTTTATACGCCTTGAGGAAATTGAAACCTTAACATCCTCTTCCTGAGGCATATTCAGGTTTTTTTGCATTTCCTCCTGCGGTTTTACCGCTTTTTGAAAGGCCTGCTGAGCCCTTATTGCCTGTATGCTATTTCCCTGAAGACCTATAGCGCTTACTGTCATTTTCCTACCCTCTATACCAAATCTTTCATCTGTTCATAAACCTGTTTTGCGAAGCCAAACGATGTTGTCGGGTCTGAAGATGCGCTCTTTGCTATTTCATCAAAGAACATTGACCTGAACATTTTTTCTCCCCGACCGCCAGAAAACATTCCGGTGCGATGAACGGTTGAATCCATGGCTTTAAAAAGTTTATTTATAAATACAGCTTCAAACTGTTTGGCTGCTTCCATTAATTCTTTTTCGCTTTTATTTTCAAGGTTAAAGCCTGCCAGCTTATTAACCTCGTTTTGCTGCATATTTATATCTATTTTTTGTTGTCCTGTTGATTCGATCATTGTTATTTCCCTTTTTTTCCTGAGAAGATTGCTTCATTAGTTTATGTTTTTGGTTTTGGCCATTTTTATTGCCTCGCAATGACAAAGGAAGTTAAATTATTTCCAGTTTTGCCTGGAGGCTTCCTGCGGCTTTAAGCGCCTGGAGTATTGAAATAAGGTCATAAGGTGTTACCCCGATTGAATTAAGAGCCCTTACCAGCTCGCTCAGGTTGGCGTTGGCAGAAACTTCCACCAGCCTGCCCTGTTCTTCGGTTACTTCTATGTCCGCATTGCTTACAGGAACAGTCTGTCCAACGGTCGCAAACTCGTTAGGCTGGGAAACCTGGTTTACCTGTCTTACTGTAACACTGAGGTTACCGTGTGCCACCGCTGCCGGAAGCAGTTTAACATTGCTGCCTATGACTATAGTTCCTGTCCTTTCGTTAATCACCACTTTTGCAACTGAATCCGCACTGTTTACAGTGATGTTTTCCAGTATGGAAACAAACCTGATACGGTCATTGTTATATTTTGGAGGCAGGCTTACTCTTATTGCGCTGCCATCAATTGCTTTTGCCGGTGCAAGTTTTTCATTAACCACATCAGCAACCTTTGCAGCCATGGTGAAATCATGTTTATGAAGTACCAGCTTAAGACCGGCATCATCGCCTATATTAGAGGTTATGTCCCTTTCAATTATAGCGCCGCTGGGGATTCTTCCTGAAGTAACAATACTTGTCCTTACGGAACTTCCTGCTGCGGATACGCTTGTTCCGCCTACGCTAATCGGCCCTTGTGCTACTGCTACCACTTCTCCATTAGGTGCCAGCATATGTGTCTGGATCAACACACCGCCTTCCAGGCTGGATGCATCCGCCATGGAGGATACCGTAACATCAATCCTGTCCCCGCTTCTTGCGAAAGGCGGAGCCTTGGCTGTAACGATTACTGCTGCGGTGTTTCCTTTTTTAATATCGTTCGGCGAATCAATTACCGTGCCAAGGTTTTTTAACAGGGAAACATTGGTGATCTGGGTTGACCTGCTGTTATCACCGGTTCCCGGAAGCCCTACGACTATACCGTAACCGACCAGCTGGTTTTCCCTTACACCGTCAATATGCGTAATATCTTTAATCCTTACTTTATTACTCGCCTGTGCAGGTGCATAAGCTGAGCTAAATATCATCAGCAGTGCTAATATTAAACTTAATTTTTTCATACCCGCAAACCGTCCTTATTTTTATTAACCGATTACCTACCATTTAAATTTTTCAAAAATATTCTTTTTGTTTTTTCTCCTGAATTTCTAGAATAAGTATGAGAATATTCTATTCATGAGACTTTCATTATCATGCCTTGATACTGTCCCGTTGCCTACTACCGCAAGCTGCAGGTTTGCAACATTGTTTGACTGAATAGTCCCTGAGTTGGTAATGAACCTTGGGTCAACTATTCCGCTTAAAATTACCTGGGTCTTTTCCCCGGCGTTTATCGCAACTTTTTTGCCCTGTACTACAAGGTTTCCGTTCGGCAATACCTGTACTACCTGGGCTGTCATTGTATCCTGCATTTGAATTGTTCTTTCAGCGCTTGCAGTGTTCTTTGTCTTGGAAGTTCCGCCAAAATTATTTAGGTTAGGAACTTCTACCCTGATATTGTTTTTTGTACTGCTGAACACATCGTTTATTATTGAACTGAAACTATCTGCAAGTGAAGAAGTAGCGTTCACATCCAGTTGAAGGTCGTTTAACACAAGAGCATCTTCATTTATGACTATGGTTATTACGTCCCCTATAGTCTTTGCCCGAACTGTACTGAAAAGTGATTTTGGCTGCATGGGATAAACTGCCTGTGAAACCCCGCCTTTAAAGAGGGATTCCGCAGATATGCTCCCGCTTATTAACGAGAGTGCCGCCACGTATATTAACGATTTAGCCAACTTCTTCTTACACATAATTTTTATCTCTCCTACCGATTATTAAATTTCTTCTTATTCCTAAATATTTACCAATACAAGGTTTTTACCGATTATTTTTCCTACATAGTTCTTTTTATATCTTTTGCTTTTTACCTTGATATAATCCCCTGTCTTTCCGCTTGTTACTGCAACTGCCGGGATGGTTATCGACACGGTCGGGGTTTTAAATATTACTGACACCGGGCTGTTTCTCACTATGGTCGGGATTGCTTCTATATTATCCAGTTCTATGATTTCACCCGGCCTGATATTTCTTCTTGCCCGGTATTTACCGGGGATAAACCCCTCTCCCGGAAGTTTGTTAAACACTGAAGAGACATCCTTTTTTTCCTTTGTCAGATTGGTCAGGGAATTCCCTCTTTTTATCCAGTCATGCGCCACCCATACTTTATCTTTGATTTTTATTTCTGCCCTTACACCAAAGCTTTTTACCTTTGATTTGTCCACATAAATACTTACTCTTACTATAGAAATAGAATTTAAGTTATTTATTTCAGTCTTAATTTCTACATTACCGTCCGGAACTTCCACTTTTTCATAGGGCAGGGACTCTACTTTAACTTCTATTATCCCTTCCCTATGCTGTTCCAGACGAGCAGTAATCTCTTTTTCTATCTTGTTCTTGAGAAACTTTGAATCCAGAACAGCACAGTAAGCCCCGGATGCGAAACCCAATGCGGTTATTACTGTTAAAAGCGCTGTTGTGAATAATTTTCTCAATTTATTTCTCCTTTTTTCTGATTCTGTTTTTAAAACTGTCCAAATCCTGAAACAGCTTCAGAATGACTTTATTAGCTCATCCGGTTAAGGATTCTGAGCAGTTCATCAGATGACCTGATTAGCTTGGAATTCGCTTCAAACGCACGTTCCGCCTGAATAAGATTGATTAATTCTTCTACTACCTGAACATTTGAACCTTCAAGGAACCCCTGCTGGATTGTGCCGAAACCTTCCTGCCCGGGCTGTCCTTCTATAGGATTACCGGAAGCTGCTGTTTCTGAATAGAGGTTTTTACCGATTGAAGTTAAGCCTGAAGGGTTGGCAAACTTGGTAAGAGTTAATGAGCCGATTTCTGTTGGTTCAGATTGACCGGCTATTTTCTCTGATACCCTGCCGTCAGGTGTTATAATTACCTGCTGTGCTTCTGCGGAAATCGCAATCTGCGGCTGTATTATAAGTCCGTCAGATGTAGTCAGCTGGCCGTTTGCATCCCTTTTGAAACTTCCGTCCCGTGTGTAGCCAATTGTACCGTCATCCATCTGTACCTGAAAGAAACCGTCACCTTCAATTGCTATATCAAGTTCTCCGCCGGTTGATTTAAATGTACCTTCACTGAATTCCTTAACTGTAGCGGAAGTTTTTGTACCCAGGCCTACCTGAATACCTACCGGCTGGGTTGTTCCCTGGAATATCTGGGCTCCTGCCGGTTTTATTGTCTGTGAAAGTAAGTCCTGAAACTCAGCCCTTACTTTTTTATAACCTGTGGTGTTTACGTTTGACAAATTGTTGGAAATTACATCTATATTTAGTTGTTGTGCCAGCATTCCCGTTGCTGCTGTAGTTAAAGACCTTAACATATGTTTCCTCCCGGTTTATTAAAATTCGATTAGCTTAACCTCTTTTATTCCCTGTAATTTATTACCTCACATCTCCTACTTCATTTACTGTTTTTCTTAATGTCTGGTCAGAGTCCCTTATAACTTTTGATAATGTTTCGTAAATTCTTGAACCTTCAACAGAATTAATCATGCTCTTGATAACATTTGCGTTGGAACCTTCCAGAAACCCCTGTGAAACAGAATAATTTTCCGGCTCAACCGGTTTAACCTTCGGATCAATGTTTTCAAAAAGGCTGTGCCCTTTCATTTTTAATTTTGTTTTATCTGCAAAATCAACTATTCCAAGCCTGTCCAGCTCTGCATCATTGTGCATTATTCTGCCGTCTTTGGTGATAGTTACATCTTCCATACTTCTGCCTGTTATATCAATATTTATAGTTCCCCCGCTGTTATTTAAAACCAGGTCGCCTGATCTGGTTATTAAATCTCCCTCTTCATTCAGCGAAAAGCTGCCGTTTCTTGTATAATACTCTCCTGAATCGTTTTTAACCCTGAAGAATCCTTCCCCGTCAAGGGCAACATCCAGTGATCTTCCTGTCTGCTTGAGAGCGCCCTGCGCAAAATCAAGTTGAGTCGCATCCAGAGCACATCCTGCACTCAGCGTGCCTATCTTTTTCATACCCGGGCTTGCAGGATCATCAATGTTTTTTACCTGAACATCAACATCATGAATATTTTTAAATGATGGCATTAATTGCTTAAAGCCAACAGTATTGGTGTTTGCCAGGTTGTTGGCAATAATATCATTTCGGTCAATTATACTGACCATTCCTGCTGCTGCTGTTTCAATACCCTGAACCATCCGTTACCTCCTGATTCCCGGTTCTTTAAAGGTTCTTCTGTAAATTCAAAACTTTCTTTACATAATTTTGAGTTTCATTAAACGGAGGTATTCCCCCGTATTTATCAACGCTTTCCGGTCCTGCGTTATAAGCTGCCAGTCCCAGTTCCACGGACCCATACCTGTTTATCATGTTTTTCAGGTATTTTGTGCCGCCGGATATATTCTGCTCAGGGTCAAACGGGTCATCAACCCCCAGCCTGTCTGCTGTAAAAGGCATCAGCTGCATTAATCCCTGCGCTCCTGCGTGTGAGACAGCGTCGTTGTTGAATGCGGATTCTGTCTGTATTACCGCATTGATAAGGCTTGTATCCAGTCCGTTCTCTTTAGAATATTTTTCAATAAGGTTTTTTAGATCATTTTTATCCTTATTTCCCGTTTTTTCCGATTCGGAAGGCTTTCGGACTTCTTCAAGTTTCTTATTCAGGACGCTGTCAAAAGACTTTGCTGCAGTATACTCTTCACCGGATAATTGACTGATTCTCTGGTCAATTTGACCGATCCTGCTTTCTATTTGTCTTATGCGACCTAAAGTTATATCTAAACTTGCTAAGTCCATCCTACCCGTATCCGTTTTTTTATATGAATACAATTACCCACACGTTACTATTTAAGGTACAACATCAAATATGTGTTATCATCCATCGCCGGGTGTATATGCAAATTTGTATATAAATCTGAAGATTTATATCTATTACATGTTTTAATATAATTTATTGAAATTTTCAGAAACGGGATTTACCTTTCGATCTCTCTTTGCTTTGTTATAGTATAATTTTTGAAAACATCGAAGCAGTATACTTTAAAAAGTCATGAAATATGAATAAAGAAAATAAATCTTCCCTTAACGAAAGGATAAACCTTATAAGCAGCCATATGTTCAAACAGTATAAAGAGCATACGGAAGCCACTGAAAACACAAAAAGAATTTTTGAAAAACTTCTTCAGGATATGGAGGAAATAACCGGGAAGCTTAAACAATGTTTTGAAAAAAGAAAATTAAACCCCTCTTCCGCTCTTTGCCAGGTTGATGCGGATAGGTCTGTGGGAATAATTAACATCCTCTGGAACAGCCTGAGCTTTACCACCCGGGGCAACACCCGCCCCCAGGCCCTGCATAGGACAGAAGGCTCCCCCCTTTTTACCGGCAGGATACTTGCTTTGAACGGGAATTTCTATGATGCCTCCCTTGATATTCAGGATCAGGAATACCCGGATATTCTGGAGTGTGAAATAGCTTCCCTGTATATTCCTGCGGACAGGACTGTTCCTGCTATTATGAAAATAAGGCACAGGGGAGACGAGGAATTTTACCTGAACCAGACCGATGCCCCAAAGGAATTTCTCATGCGTTCCATAGAAACTCTCTGCGGCGGAGGGATTTATCACGAGGAAATAGACTCTGAAATCAGTGATTTTGAATAAATATTATTAACTTTTGTTACAATTTTTGCTGGTTGTTATACAAAAATTGCATCCTTTTTAAAAAACATTATAAATGATAATGAACACTTCCTACACACACTACACACTTACAAAAAGGGGCTTCAATCTTAATTGGAGTCAAGGAAAGGAAAATTTCCGGATTTTTAAACGCACGTTCGGTTCAAAGGCTGATTATGCATATTAGCCTTTTTTCCTTATGAACTTTTTAGAAAACCGGTTAAGCTTACTCTATTTCTTAAAATTTTTTAAAAAACCTTAAAGAATAAATCGGATATGCCGATATAGAGAATAAGTACTTTTACGAGAAAAAAGGAGGCAAAACCATGGGTTTAGCAGCTAGCCAGGCAAGATTTTTGCAATTAACCGCCCGTAAAAGCGACCTTGAATTTAAAGGACAACAACTTAACCAGGAAAGAACCATCAATGCTCATGCAATGGAAAGACTGGTTGAGCAGATGCAGGCTGCTGCACAGGTAACTGACGAGGGCTTGCTTACAAATCCTGAGGTGTATTACTCAATCGAAGCAGAGCTTGAAATGAAGCACGCTATTGACAGAACACTTGAACTTGAACTTAAAAACGTTGACACACAGCACCAGGAAGTTCAGACAGAGGTTGATGCGGTTAATAAAGTTATCGACAAAAACATTGATATGACTTACAAAACCTTTGCTTAATATTCTATGGCAGACAGAAAGAATATTTATATTAAGGATTATCCCGGATTTACCGCATATTAACTGCGCAGGAAAGGACAAATAGCGAGGAAGGGAAGAGCTATGAGTTATAAAAATGATCATTTGCTAACCATATCCAATAAGTATGGCAAAGCCAGCAGTGATGCCAAAGCTATGGTTTTTGAAACCTATGATAAGCTCAGGGATTTAACTGTAAGCGGTCCCGGTCTTGGCGGCGCTACTGCTTATGGCAATGTAGGTAAATTTCTTCTTGGACTTTCCCGGCTTATAGGACCATCTAATTATATGCCCATTATGGGCTCATCATCCATAAACATTCCCGGAACTTCTTATTCCTCACCTATTTCAGGAGGATACTCCACAATTCCGGGAGTTCAGTCTGGATTCGGAATGAGAAACGTGGGTAAATACCCCGGCTTTCCTTCAGGCGGAGCTGCACCATTTACCGGCTCTTCTGCTTTGCATACAGCCCTGGGGATTGGGGCTATGGGAATTCCGGCTCTTATGTCCCTGGGAAGCATGTCAAACCCGCTTGCCGGATCATTCTCTATCGGAGGAATGCCTACCGGTGGAGCCTCTGCTCTTACTACAACCATTCCCGGCGGAAATTCATACACTCCTGCAGCAGGAATTTTTTCAGGCCTGACTGCGGGTAGCGGAAAGTTTACGGATATAACCCTGCCGGTAGCAAGCGTAGTAGGTGGAGTAGGAGGACTTATGTCCCACCTGGCTCCTTATTTCGGTCCTAGCGGGCTGGTGGCTGCTCTTGCAGGAAATCTGATGAGCGGATATTCCGGTGCAACCATAAGCACTTATCAGCATCTTTCAGGCAGGATCCTCACTAATGCTGATACTATACTTACAATGAAAATTAAAAACCTGGAAACAACTGTAAAACAACTCGATACTCAGAGCGATATCATTAAAAAAATGCTTAAAAACTCCATTGAAGGAGATTCAAAAGCGGTTAATGATCTCTAGGAACAGATTAATATGTTACGACTTTATTTAATAAGACTATTTAGCAAATTAAAAAAATTTATTTTTATCTTTAAAAATTATAAAAGGCTTCATCATAATTTTATGAAAACCGTTATATATAGAAAAAAAGTGTATAAAGTACTTGATATAAATAAAGGTAAATTATCCAGAAAACTGGAAATTATCGACCTCACAAACCAAAAACAAACATCTAAATCTATAAATTTCGTTCGTTAATTATTTCTAAGGCACACATTAATTAAGTTTATTAACTACTAAAGTATTAGTAAAACAATATTCAAACCTCTCTAAAAAAGAAACTTTACCTTCAAAAAACAATCAACTTACAACTTAAAAAATCTTTACAAAAATTAGTAAATTCCTGTTTATACATTGTTTTTATATATATAAGAAGTGGGTTGGTTTGAATATTGAAAATTGTATAGAAGGAGTACAAACCATGTCCGCAATCCTAATGATTGTAAATAACCAAATCCAAAACATGATTAGTTATATCAACCTCACGTGCTCCTACTTCAAGAAAAGAAACCCGGTGGTTAAGGCAATTACTAATATTGTTAAAGCAATCTATCTCTTCTTAACATCAGGTAAGAGGTTGAAAATCCTTAAATACCAGGTTCAGCTAATGTATTACAGAATGCACCAAATGGAAAAATTAATACAGGAAAATAATCCGCAAAATTCTATAGGGGGCAGCACCTTAAACAAATACAGATAAAAAAGAGTTAATAGAAAACTAGACGGGGAAAACCAATGGGGCTTTTTTCAGGAATAATTAGATTAGCATATTTAAAACAGGAAAAACTGAGTCTTGAATATAGAATTCAGACGCTCAGTCTAACCAAAATGCGTGTGGCTGAACGTTCAGTTACTCTTGTAAATATAGGAAGTGACCTGGATCCAGAATCTCCAGAATTCAAAACACTGGAAGCCCGACGGGAAAAGCTTAATCTTATGGAAAAACGGCTTGAACAGGAAATGGTAAAGTACGAGGCATTATTGAAGTCTGTAAACACTGAGATTCAATCAGCTCAGAAGATTGTGGATTCAAATATCAAGCTGTTCTTTAGCTATGGCGGCGGATAATCAGTATAATTAAATTTCCTTATTTGGTAAGGATAATATGATGCTGATCAAAATTTTAACTCAGCTATAAGAAGCGATTTTTATGTTTCTTCAAACGATTTATATATAGATTCATAACTATACCTAATGAGTTAGTTTTCTTAAAATCGGGCATGAATGATGTTATGTTCCTGTTTAAGCCGGGCAAGACCTGATTTTAAGAAAATGCAGCTCTCTGCTCACGCATACCGATTTATGTTAATTTCTTTTATTTTAAGATTACTTATTGAAATCGGTATTAGTGGCCTTAATAAGTTTTCGTTAAATATTTTTGCAAAATTTTAAAAAACCTTGCCCGCCCACCCCCCCTGGAGGTGGCGGTGGCTTTGCCACCGCTTTTTTTTACAGGGTTTTTAAAATTTTTCCGTTTTATAGTTTCTGAATAAAATTTCTTATTTATCGTTTATTTTTTTAGAACACTAAGGAACAAATAAAAAGTTTTTACGCCTAAAAATTTTCAAAAAATCTATATTTAACAAGTGCGCAGGCGTAGCCTGCGCCACCTATAGGGCGGTTGTGGGTGGGGATTATTTTGAAAATTTTAAGTAAGGATTTTTTGTTGCTCCCTTAATAAGAATTTTTATCGCCTGTTGAAGAATAAAAATACTCGCTGGCTGGTTAATGAAATTCCGTCCGGTTTCAAGATATTATTAACTATTGTGCCCTTAAAAAGAAATCAGGAAATGAAAAAAATATTTAATGGCACAATGCGTAAGCAGAGGGCGTTTTTTAGGAAAATCCGGCTTTTACCTCTGGCTAAAGCGGGAGCATAGCCTTATTCATGCCCGGCTAACGGGAGTGTAACCTTATTCATGCCGGTTTTCCTAAAAATAAACTTATTTCACTATATGGATTATTATTTTCAAAAGGAAAAGGAAATGAAAAAAGCAAGTTTTAACATATTATTATTATTCGGGATATTTATTATTTTCGGGATTATAATAACTCTGTTTGCGGGAGCAATAGAGAAAAATAGATCTACGGCTGAACCTGTAATTGTACAGATGAACCTTGCACAACAAACTGAACGGGAACTTTTTTTCAAACAACTCAAGGAATTAAAAGAAATAACCAAAAATCTTGAGCAAAAAAACATGCAAAAATTTAAAAAGCAGACAAGAGAAGGTATGCTTTTATTGACCGACCTTATTAATGAACTGCCGGAGCTTCCCATCCCAATGCAGGAAGATGTTCTGGAGGAAACCACGAACGCAAAAAATTATGCTGAAAAACTTGCTTTTCTGGAAGTGGAAGAAGAAATTGTCCAGGGGATCAAGAATGGCTTTACAGCCGCTTTAGATGGATTAGAAGATTTTTTTGAAAATTTAAACTGTGAAGAAGAGGTCAGTGGCACTTTTTTTGAAAAAACAAAAGAAAGCTTTGATGATATTGAAGACACAATAGAACAACTGAATAAAGATAATTATAAACAAATAACACAGAAGGTTTTCAAACAGTTTTACATTCTCCTGAGCTACATAAACAACCGAATGAGCCAGCCGGAATTTTTAAATGCACTGGCCCGGCAGACAAAACAAAATGATAGAGATAAGTCAAAAAATAAGAAAGATAGAGAAAAAGAAAAAAATAAAGACAAAAAAAATCAGTGTAAAAAAGAAACCTGCCCGGTACGCTAAAATTACGTAATTTCTATAAACTGAAAACTCCTGTCATTACACATAAACAGGAGTTTTTATATATATATTATTTCCGGATTATTACAAACAGTATTCCGGTTCATTATTTCCGTAATTTAGCAGGATCATAACAGCATATTTCATTCGCAGGGTTTCAAACAGTTCGTCGTTTTCTATGAGTTCTTCGTTTAATTCGTTTTTTTTCGCTTTTAATTTATCAAGATTATTTTCTATAATGGCTTTTTCTGAGAGCAAATCCCCCTCTTGATCCTGATTAAAACTTTCAAGAGCAAGCTCATTTTCTTTTATTTCTTTCACAATCCTGCGCAGTTCTATGAGCCGGGAATTATAGTCTGATTTCATAGCTCTACCTTAAAAAATTGGGCTGTTATATAATTAGTATATACTAATCGTTTGGTTAGTTGTATTACTTGTTAGTGTGATTTTTGTTTCACCCTTTCAGACGAAAAGGGTGATTAAAGGGTTGATTATTGAATTTTTATAGTTCTTTTTAGTGGCTCCTGAATAATTATTTATTTTAGTGTTCTTAATAAGTTTCCGTTAAATACTTTTGCAAAATTTTAAAAAACCTTGCCCGCCCGCCCTTCCCTGGCGGTGGAGGTGGCTTTGCCACCGCTTTTTTATACAGGTTTTTTAAAATTTATCCGTTTTGTTCATTTCTGAATAAAATTTCTTAATTTATCGTTTATTTTTTAAAACACTAATAAGTTCTGCAGTGGTCTCAAATCAGGAAATAAAAAAAATATTTAATGGCATAATGCATAAGCAGAGAACGTTTTTAGGAAAATCGGCAAGCCGGATCTTCCTAAAAATAAACTAATTTCACTATAGTTAATGAAAATTTGTATTGATTGCTGACATTGTTAAGAAATGTTAAACAGCTTCCTGAAAAAAGGCAATAATTCAAGATTGGTTGTTTTTATAAAAATAACAAGGTAATGGAAAGAGGAATTAGTGAGGTTTACTAATTTTTATTAGGGTGGACCAAGGATTTAAAAATTAAATAAAAGCAATTACTTGAGTTTTATTTTGGGGTATTTAAGAAAGTTAATTTACAGAGAAAAGAGGATAAAGCAAAGAGGAGAGGAAAGATGAATTTTAGTGGAGTTTTTCAAAATTTTGTCGACAATAGTGTTCACACTGTTAGTACAGGAGGAAATGGGTTTTCATCAAGCACGACAATATTTAATGGGCCAACAATGTCGTTTATGGCACCAATAATGGATACATTTTCTTTTATGGAGCCTATTATAGCACCGTTTAACCCATTTATGGATATGTTTTTCGGGCCTTGGTTGCCATTTGGTAATGTAACAAACAATATTACAGGCAGCCAGTTTGGAGACAGCATCTTTGGCGGACACGGTCCAGGAACAAAAAATACGTTGAGAGGCGGGGCTGGCGATGATTTTATAAAAGGCGGCACTTTCGCTAATAATACACTCAGAGGCGGAGATGGTAATGACGTTATTTGGGGCGGCTTAGGCGGAAGAAACGATATTAATGGCGGTAAAGGTGATGATACGATTATAACCAGAGGCGGAAAAAACAAAATTACTTTAGGAGAGGGCAACGATTTTATTAACGCAGTAGCTGGTGAGAGTAAAATAGATGCAAGGACGCTCAAAGGAAGAGCAGAAATATTAGCCAACCAAAATGACACTATTTTATTTAATAAAAACACAGACCTGTCAAAGTTAAAGGTTAGAGGTCCTGTAAAGTGGAAAATGATTGATTAAAATAATTAACAGCTAATCATTTACTTAAAATTTATTAAAATTTTAAAAAGGCGGTTTTTAAACCGTCTTTTGTCATAAGTCTTATTTGTATTGCATGTTTATACAAATGCAGCAGCAATATGAATGATGCATTTTATAGAAGCAGATCCCGGCCCTTTTGCGGTAAACGTTTTCTGGAATACTTATAACCTTATAATAACAATGTATGCACTCAGGGTAACTATGGATAAAAAAGAATTATTAGTGTTTTAAAAAAAATAAACGATAAATAAAAAATTTTATTCAGAAATAAATAAAATGGATAAATTTAAAAAAACCTGTATAGAAAAGCGGTGGCTTTGCCACCGCCACCGCCAGGGAAGGGCGGGCGGGCAAGGTTTTTTAAAATTTTGCAAAAGTATTTAAAGGAAACTTATTAAAACTACTAATACCAATTAATAGATAACCGTTTAATCGTCATCCCGCACCAGATGCGGGATCGCAATATTTATACGATTCCAAATCAAGCTTAGAATGACAACGATTTAAAGGTTATTAAATGAAAGT
>Ga0081527_100539_pt1 | contig 16535 bp, 19 predicted proteins | sample HotLakmasection5_FD_70992 | JGI IMG/M metagenome (GOLD analysis project Ga0081527, IMG submission 70992) | Hypersaline microbial mat communities from Hot Lake, Washington, USA - Section #5 (SPADES assembly) (version 2) | ecosystem: Environmental > Aquatic > Non-marine Saline and Alkaline >... | reverse complement strand
TGGTAAATCTCCCCATTGACACCCTGTTCTCAGTATGTAAATTAACCCTTCAAAGCATTCATTATTCTTTGCTGGCCTTCTGCCTCTGCCCTCTGGCTTGGGAAGTCGCTTTCTTAGTCTTTCCCATAATGAATCCTTTACCCTGTATATTAATGGTTCTCTCGTTTTTTTGCATTTTCTCCTACCCTATTTTTACGTCTAAATTTTAATCTTTTAATTTAGACGTTTATTTTTGGATAGGTTCTAAGTCAACAAAATACATTAAATGAAAGTAAAAAATGGTGAGCAAGTGGTGAGCAAAATTTATCTCCTTTAGCAAGTTTAAAATTTCATGGCACAAAATTGGCACAAAATTGAGAGGTGGTTTTGAAAAGGTATGCGCCTGGCGGGATTCGAACCCACGACCTACGGCTTCGGAGCTGGAATTTTTGATGATTTTGGCTATTTTTGACTAAATTTTCTTGCATATATCCGTATAAATACTATTTTGACGGTATATTGTATCCGTACAAGCTTTTTGCAGAAAGAAATTTCGGCTATTTTGATATGTATTTTTATCTTTTTTCATAAATTTTTGGCACACGGATGGCACATGAATTAATTATCAATTTTTGAATAAACAAGTTTGCTTTTTATGGTCTTTATAATTTCATTGGAGTTAATTTTTGAATTTCGGTTAATATTATTCTGAAAAGAATTTCCATCTCTTAGTATATCTATTTTTTCATTTAATAATTTTAATTCTTTTTCATCGACAATTTGACCATTATAGAGAGAAGCTCTTTTTGTTTTTTCCTGTCTTTTTATATCTTCTAATCTTGCATTTCCACGTTCATAGCAAGCTACTAAAACATTTAACAGGGGTTTTCCATATTGATTATATTTTTGAAAGTCTTTTTTTAATTTAGGCTCAATATCTTCTTTAAACTTTTCAATTATCCAATCAGCGTCTTCACGTCTTTCATCCAATTCTTTATATAATTTTTTTTCTTTGTATTTTAGGACTAATAAGAAAGCCAAAAGTGGATATAAATTAAGATTTAAACTGTCCAGTTTGTTTATTAAATTAAACTCTGTATAAATATGCTCTAAATCTCGTAAAGAAAGATTATAAGCTGTTGAATATAAATTTAAATTTTCCTTAAAAATTTTAATATCTTCATCCATTGAACCTAACGCAGATTTTTTAATTTTTATATCAAATTTTTTATTTAACATTTCAATAAATTGTTTTTTATCTGGTTCTGGCAATGTCAGTTCTAAATCAATAAATCTTCTTAAATACCCTTCTCCGTCCATTTTTTGACCATAGATCGTACTAATAGTGCTTTTTAACTGGCTTCTATCTGTTCCAAGTATAAAAACCAGCCCGGGTATATCAAATAAATGTTTTATGCTTTCTAACAATTCAACTGCAAAAGTTGGTCTACATCTTTCTAATTCATCCACAAAAACATAAATATTTTTGTCTTCATTTTTTACATTTTGAATTATTTTTGAAATCTGACCCTTAAAAGCTTTTATGTTCCCATCAATTTCGTGATAATTATCTAAACTAAATCCTTTTAATCCGTATGTTTTTTGAGTTATAGCTTTTAATAATTCGTCTATATTGACAACATCCTGAGAAATAGCGGATAAGCCTTTTTTACCAATTATTTCAATTATGTTTTGACAATCTTCTAAATCTTGTTTTAAGTTATATTTTATTAGCCCTTTTTGCGCTAACTGAAACAAAAAGCAATACATAAAAGGAACTAATGGCTTTTCAATAAAATCGCAACTCCAAGCATTGAAAAAGATAGTTATATTATCTTTTTCCAATTCTTTTTCCCATCGTTTAAGAAAAAAAGATTTTCCGCTGCCGTATGGTGCATCAATTGAAATTACAAAAGGTTCAGTTATTGAGTTTATTATATTTGAAAAATCTTGAGCAGTTTTTTCTCTATTAAATAAATCTTCTTTCCAAATATCAAGAGGGTCTATTTCTATAGGGGTGTTTTTTCGACATAAATCTTGTTTATATTCAGTATCCGTGCATTCAATAAGTAATTTTTCCATTAAAACTCCGCATATTTATTTTTTGAATAAAATAAAGTATAATTAGGTATTATTAGATAAGATTAGATAAGATTAGATATTATTGAGTATTATTATATGTTTAAAGTTGACGATCTAAAAATAACACCTGAGATGCTATCCATTATAACAGAAATTGACGAGTTTAAAGGTACTTGGAAAGTGCTTGGCAAGATTGCACCGGAACGGCTACAATCTTTAAAAAAAGTTGCAACGATAGAAAGCATAGGCTCATCCAACCGTATTGAGGGCAATAAACTTAATGATAAGGAAGTAGAGGAGTTATTATCCCGCATAGACAGGAAATCCTTCGCTTCAAGGGATGAAGAAGAAGTTGCAGGCTACGCAAATTTGATGGATACAGTTTTTGAAAATTGGGAAGTTATACCATTCACGGAAAATTATATAAAACAATTCCATAAAACACTGTTAAAATACAGCACTAAGGATGAAAAACACCGAGGCGATTATAAAAAGCTGCCTAATAATGTTGTGGCATATGACCCGGAAGGAAAGGAAATAGGTGTTGTATTCGAGACAGCATCACCTTTTAATACACCCCAGCAAATGAAAGAGCTTGTAAATAAAACAAATGAATTGCTACAGGATAGATTTTTACATCCATTAATTACTATAAGTATGTTTGTAGTTCGTTTTCTTGCTATACATCCCTTCCAAGATGGCAATGGTAGACTATCAAGGGCATTAACCACTTTATTACTATTAAAAACAGGTTATAGCTATGTACCTTATAGCTCTATGGAGGCAATAATTGAGGACAACAAGGAAGGCTATTATAGAGCATTAAGACAGACACAGATGACATTAACGACAAGCCCTGATTATGAACCTTGGCTAGTATTTTACCTCAGGACTATGCAAAAGCAGAAAATAAGGCTTGAGCATAAAGTAGGAACAGATATTACTCAAATGACCTACTTACCCGAGTTGTCAGCCAGGATTTTGGATATTGCGCAAGGACAGGAACGCATTACTATATCCGAAGTTATTGAAAAAACAGGTGCTAACCCTAATACAGTTAAAAAACACCTTGCAGAGCTTGTCTCAGGTGGCTATCTAGTTAAGCATGGCAAGACACGAGGGGCTTGGTATACTAAATGAAATGGTTAAGTGTAATTCTTATAACTTTATTTTTTAGCCTTCCTGCTTTTTCCCTAACGGAAGAAGAAATTAAACAAAAAATAATTGAAAGTTCCATACAGGGGTACTCTGGCAAATGCGCTTGCCCTTATAGCCTTAAATCAAACGGTAGAAGATGTAGAAAATTGAGTGCTTATAGCAAAAGGGATGGATTTGTTCCCGTCTGTTATCTATCAGACGTTACGTCGGAAATGATTAAGCAGTATAATCAAAGTTACAAGTAAATCATTTTTTTATTAATTGTTTATTTCAAGTCCAGAAACAAAAGCAGGATTTATTATAAAAATAGGTTTTTCTTGTCCCCAAATTTTAGGCGCTTTTTTTAATATTTTTAAGTTATAACCAACTGAATAAATATATTTTGTTTCTTCTTCTGGTCCAACATAACCAAGAACACCATACCATAGGAAAATATCTATAAGATCATTCCACTCTTTTTCTGGAATATTTTCTTCCATAAACAATAAAAATAAATCATCTTCTTCTAATTTAAGTTTTGAACCAATAAACATATATAAAGCGTCATTAATTACAGGAAAAACGTCTCTGATTTCTAAGCTTATCTCTTGAATCATATCTCTTGAAAAAGCTTTTAATCCATCAAATATATCATCTTGTGTTATTTTTTCATGTCCTCTATTTATTGCATACCCTTTACTGGTATTTAAACAATCTAATAAGGCTCTGGGTCTCATTAAACATCTATCAATTAAGTATTGTGAGCTTTCTTCTCCGTCAACAACACTATCTGCAATGTCTCTCCATATTGAATAAAAATCGGGATTTTCTTCAAGTTCATTAAAAACAAAGCGTTTTCTTAGCATCTCCCTTAAAGAATCGGCATCGACCCAATCCAATAAAACACTTGTTTCTTTACCTCTATCGGGTGTTTCCTCGGTTAAGAGTTCATAAACATCATTTCTTAAAAAAACAACTGTTTTACATTGTGTAGTTTTATTTGAAAATGATCTTTCAAGTTTTCTTGTAGCCTCAAGTAAGGTTCTTATTATAATCATATCTTCCTTATTAATCCCGCTTGTCGGCCACCCTTTATCCAAATTATCTATAAAAAACCAAAGATCACCTTTGTATTGTAGATAATTTTCTATTTCTTGTTTTAGATTTTTAATATTATGTTTATATAAAAATCCTGTTATTTGATGATCGGAAAGCTTTAAATTTTCCTCTTTTCCGTATAACTCCTTAAATTTTTCTGAAATACTGTCTATAATTTTTGTCATTCTCTCGGAAAAATCACCTTCAGTTATATATTCATCGTTATGGTATAACTCTTTTAAGCGACAATATTGTTCTGTAAGATTATGATTATACATATGAAATCTTTGATCTTTTTCTAATAATTTATAACAAATTTCAAGAAGAAGAATGTATTCCCAAAATGCAGTAAGAGTATGCTCTAAAGTTCCTTCTTTTAATAAAGTTAAAACTTCTTCTTTGAATTTTAATAATTTATATCCTTCTGGTTTTAAATCAAGAACTACATTTTTTTTATCTCTTCTGTAATAATTTCTTGCTTGAGAAAAAAGAGCCGTCTTTCCTGATCCTTTTCTTCCAAGAACTATTCTTATTTCGCCCCTTAAAACCCTTTTATAAGCGTCGGTTTCTAAATAATATTGACTTAAATCTCTAAATTCATTCTCTGCCGCAGAAGCACCTAAATTCAAACGTTCTAAAAATGTTTTAGGTTCTTTAATTTGAGGTTCTTTTTCTCTTTGTAATGCTTGTGTTACTCTTATAGCAAAGTCGCCAACAGCATTATTTACAGCAGATAATTCAGAAACATAAGTTATAAAATCTCTACAATCAACTGGTACAGGATCATCTCCTAATTGAAGAATCATCAATTCTTTATCCATTCCCTGAGCTAATCCTGAAATAAAAGCAGCTCTTAAATTATGTAAACGTGCATCACTTATATCAGAAGGTAATAATGATACAATAACGCCAAGAGACTTAGCTACTTGAGGAACAACTGAACTCACTGACATTCTAGGCATTTCATTTGGGTCAAAACTTCTATAAAATAGCCCTGATTTTTTAACTCTTGATATCATTCTATGAACAAGTTCTGTTTTATATTTTGCGTCAAGTAAATATACCGGCGTTTTCATATCTAAATTTACAACACCAAATTCAATGGGTTGTATATCTTTTATTTCGGAAATAATTTTAACTAAATCATTTGAATTAACATATTTTTTAACACCCAAAGTATCAAAAAGACCCAATTCTTTTATTTCTACTTGTCCTTCTTCAATGGCTTCATTTTGAATAGGAATAACTTTAATTTTTTTACCTATTGCATAGCCTATTTCATAAAGAACATTAAAATTTAAAACACTTATATCTGCTATTAAGCATTCTTTATTTTTTAATTCTGAAAAAATTGTACTGGTAATATTCTTGCCTGCAATATCCATTTGACGCCACGTTTTTAAGGTGGGAACTTTATTATTAGAATTTATTATTTTTTCTGCTTCCTCAATAGTGGTCGTTATAAGCTTTGGTTCAGAGGAATAAGCAATAAAAGCATTTGATTCACTCATAATTATTCTATTTAAATCCTTAATTGAAGTTTATTTAGTAATTATATCAAAAATGACTTATATCTAAAATAAACTTCACAATTACATAAATAGTATTCATTTTTTAATTTGAATTTAGTTAATAAATTAAAACCCTAACGCCACTCTCAAAGCCTCTATTGACCACTTATCCGCAACAATCCAGCTAATAATTTCATCCTCTGTAACCTCCAAAATCGGAGCTATTTTAGAAATTACAAGGGGAGATATAGGCTCATCGCCTTTTATCATTTGGTTTAACTTGCCTTGACTGTAGCCGATAACCTTACTTAAACCAGTTCTGGAAAGCCCTTTTTGCTGTAAATAGCTATCAATTTTAGCGGTAAGGATTAGCATGCCTGTATCAGGCTTTACTTCCTGTTTAACCTCTATAGCTCTTTTAAGCACATTTTCAGGGTATTTATCGGCAAGAATCCAGCCCTTAAATTCTTCTTCGGTAGTTTCAATAATGGGTAATAATTTTTTTGTAACTTTTTCTGAAAAAGGCTTCTCGCCTCGTGTCATTTTATTCAAGGTGCTTTCAGCACAACCAATTAATTTAGCTGCCTTATACCTTGATAAGCCTTTCTCTTCTAGTTTTTTATCAATTTTTTCTTTTAAAATAGCCATTTTAAGCCTTAATTAAATACGGACACCAAAACGTGTTGACTTTTAATTTAGAATCGTTTATATTTAAGATGTCGAAAAAGGCGGGTCGTTCCAGCCTGACAACAATACAATTGCAACCCTGTTTTTTACAGGGCAGGTTTTAATATGTCATCATTTAAAAATTCTATCACAACGCCGTCTGGTATGACGGCGGGATTTATACTGGATATTGTTATTGTTGCATCAATAATCCTTTTTATAACCGGAATTGCCCCGATATTTTTTGTTTTGCTGCTTGGTACTATTTTAGCCGGAGCAATTATTAGCACGATTTGGGAGTGTTTTAAGCATTTATAAAAATTAAAATATGAAATTTATTAAGTTAAATTGAACTTTTTTATTAAAAGTATCAACAATGACTTAATCTATATTTACAGCAATGCTGGAAACCACGTGTTAAGCTGGTTATAGCAAAATTCATTAGATATATAAATTTAAAAGAGGATTGTATATGGCAAAGTTTCGGGAAGAAGTTGTAGGAATGGGGCAGGAAGAGAATCAAAAAATTCAGGAAGTTACGGAATTTTTCAGAAAACATGTTGGAAAAGTTGGCGAAAAACAAGCTGTAAAAGACTTACAAAAAGCAATAAATATGCTAAACAAAGGTAAAAAGGATTCTTTGATAGAAGAAAGACATCCATTAAAAGAAGACGGAACATTAGGAGAAAAAACTTATGCTGCGTTCGCCTATATGTGTAAAAACTACCCTGTAAGGCTCATAAATAAATTTATTAGAAGGGCAGCGATTAATAACACAATTTTTGATACTAAAAACGATAATGGAATAAATACAGAAAAAAACGTAAATAAAATCTATGAAAATTTAAGGACTCAAGAAGAGGAGAGAGCTTTATGGGCGATAAATTAATAGAAAAATATATTTGGATAGCAAAAGGTGAAAGTTGTTCAGCTTGTGAATCACTTGATAGTCAAGAATTTAAAATAATAGATGAAATTCCAGATAAGCCTCATCCAAATTGTGATTGTTTTTTGCAAGAAGTTGAGGCGGAACTTTGCGATTGTGGAGCACTTTGGGATCAAATTGAAGAAATGATTGGAGATGCAGAAGGTTTAAAAGATGATTCCGAAGCTGAAAAAGATGATATTAAACAAATAGAATCTGAATATTCAACAATTGATTCTGATTATGTTCAAGGAATTGTTAATGACCTTATCAGCTTAGAATATCCTTTTGAAACACTAATTGTAAGTACTGGGATTTTCATTTCTAATTTTCTGGAATTGCTGGAAGTAGGAGATAATGGCGACTGGGTTGAGGGAACGGATAAATATTACCATGCAAAGGCAAATTGCCAATCAGCACAATTAGGAGTAACGGGCTCAACAGTTGCAAAAGGTCTTAGTGACTTAAAAGAATATTTTGATAGTTTCTTTTACGCAAAAGCCAAAAAAGTATCTCTTGAAGAAGCCTTGAAAGATTCTCTTGCAGACCAGGAGGCAAATAGAGAAGGAAGAGAATTAGGAAGAAAACATCCAACAAAAAGTTGTGGTGATTTACTTAAACATAGAAGACCTAAAGGATTACCTGAAAAATATAGGTAATTTGAGTTTATATGCTAGTATAAGCTTTATGAAAACAGTTTTAAATAAAATTTTTAATTTAGCGAAAATTTTAAGTATAGCTGTAATTTTAAGCTTATATATACTTTTTTGTTTTTTTATTACGGCTTTTCTTTCTATAAGTATATTAACAGTCGGTTTTGCTCTTAAAAATGGGGTTGACTGGCAAATAATTATTTATCTTAGTTATTTAGCTTTAATTATAATTGGAAGCTGGGCTGTTCCTTGGTCATTGTTTTTTGTAAAAACAAAAACTACTAAAATATTTGTTATATTAGTTTATTTAATTTTATTTATTTCATATTTTTATACATATAATCTCTTGCCTTCTGTTAAAAAGCAATATGACTTAGGCAAAAATGTAGATTTAGGATTGAATTGGTATAAAATTGATAGTTGTTTAGATACAGGCGGTTGTTGGGATGATATCCGAAACAGATGCGAAATGAAAGATCAGGGAAAATGTGTAGAATCGCCTGAAAAATGTGAGAGCATTTGGAAAGGAACTTGGGACGAAGAAAATCAATATTGCATTATTGAATAAAACGACCATAAAGCATATTGCTGTCAAAATTAAAGGTAAGTTCTGCCAGAAAGTACGGGGCGGGAAAGAAAAAGAAAGATATTTAATAAATTAAAAATTAAAGTATATTAATATAAGGCAAAAAAACATAAAGACATCAAACTTAGATTTCTTGAGGTAAAACAGGCATAAAAAGCAAATTTTTTAAAGTAATAAAAATGGCTAATAGCAAGACATAATAAACATAAGCAGTATCTTTTTAGTGAAAGTCTTAAATTAGGATTTCTACAGGAAAAAAGGCTTATTTTCAAAAGTTATTTTAGCCTGCCTTATGTTTTTACCTGCCTGCAATAAAACACGGTTTAAAAAACCGACATAAGCCCTTATAGACAGGTGTTATAAATTATTAGTAAACCAAAAGCCGATAAATACTGATAAAAAAGGACTTGGAATCTTCTAAATCATCCCCTATAATCTGATCGACAAGTAATTATAGGAGGAAAATTTATGCACAAAAAGTTTGAAAGTATAGCTAATGAGCTGGTTACGGTAATAGATAAGCTGATAATTGAATACGAGACCTTGTATATAAGGCAGGAAAAACTTGAAAGGAAGTTAAAAAAGCTGGAGGAAAAGTTATAATGCTGAAAGCTATTGCATTCGATATTATACAGGGGATTGAAGAACTTATACACCAGATAGAAAAGCTAAAGGAAGATATAGAAGAAGTTAAAAAACGACAAAATAAAACAGAAACAAGATTAAACAAGATAGAAAAAGTAAAGAAATAAAGCAGAAGAATATAAGCCGGATATTAATCCGGCTTATTGCTATCTATAAAATAAAAACGGACGTTTAAATTTTGTAAAATCCTCTAATGAAAAGGCTTGAGATATATTTTAGACATCTATATGATCGAATTATGTTTAGTAGGTTTTTATTTTATAGTATGAAAGAGAGGCAAAAATGAAGACAGTAGCTTACCTTAGAGTATCAACAGTTGACCAGGACTTGGAAAAGAACAAGGTTGACATTCTTAAGTATGCAAATGATAACAGGCTGGGACATGTTGAGTTTATTGAAGAGAAGGTATCCGGCACTGTAAATTGGAGAGAAAGAAAAATTGCTGATGTAATTAACAGCTTGACCGCAGAAGATAATATCATTGTTAGTGAGTTGTCCAGATTAGCTCGTAGCACGCTGCAAATACTTGAAATATTAGAAATCCTGAGAAAGAAAAATATTAACATCTACGCCATAAAAGGCGGATGGAAGCTGGACAATAGCATGCAAAGCAAGATTATATCCACCATGTTCGCAATGATGGCTGAAATTGAAAGGGATTTAATTAGTGAAAGGACAAAAGAAGCCCTAAAAGCAAGGAAAGCGCAAGGCAAGAAACTTGGCAGACCAACAGGAAAAGGCAAAAGCAAGCTGGATGAATACGAAACGGAAATACTATCATTGATTCAATACGGTGTGCCAAAAACCACCATTGCTAAAAAGTACAATACGACCACTCCAAATCTGTATAACTGGATTGAGCGAAGAAAGGTATCTACAGGAGGATAGAACTATGTAAAATATATTTTAAACCTAAAAAATAACTCCGGAATTTTTATATAGATTCCGGTTTTCCGCTTTTTAAGCACCTATGCCCAAAATATCAGAAAATTTGGCAATATATGTATCTTATATAAGCTTCGCAAGTTTTTACATCACTGCTTATTTGAATTAAGATTTATAGCAAAGCTATAAACAGTGAGAGTGTTATGCAATATCTTGATAAAAATATATTAATAACTTTCTGGAAATTAGATAGTGTTTAGAATTTTCAATATTAATGATTAAGAGCAAAATGAATCACGATGAGCAAAAAACTTGATTTTATAATAGAAGAGCTTGAAAAATTTGAAAAAAAAGTAAATAAAATTTTACTTTTTATTGGAGAACAATTTGTTAAAGGCGATGATTTTGGTATTCTTACGCAAGTAGAATATTTAGTATCTTTAATAAAAGAAATTGATCGATTTATAAATGATGTAGACATACTTAAAAAAGAATTTTACGAAAGAAAAAACAATCCGGATAAAAATAATATCCCTTTTCGTAAATTTGAAAAATTTGTGAATTGTGAAAATTTTAAAACATTTAAAATAAACGAGGTTTTTAAATGCCATGTTAATGACTGTTATGACAGTGCTAGAGTAGTTGTTAATGAATTAATAAAATTCACTAAAAGGAAAGTTTTGTTTGTAAAAGAACCTACGGAAAAACAAAAAATAGTTTTAAATTTTGTTACTGATTCAGTCGGTAAAAAAATTACATTAAATGGTCAAGATTTAGTGAAGGATAGTAATAATACTTATCAATATTTATATATTGCTACAGAATATAAAGATATGCCTGTTTATTATGAAGAGTTATTCGGGCAGGGAGTAACTAAAGTTCCAGACTTTGCAAAAAAAGCAATAAACGAAATGAATAAAATAGCTAGAATTATTATGACTGATGATAGTTTTTGGTTATTGAAAGTTCCTCTAAAATTTAAAAAAGATGAAAAACCGTATTACAAATTTAATGATGAAGTTTTTGTATATGGGAGAAATAAAAATTAAACAGTAATAATTTAAAAATAATTAATAATCACTGGTATTTCACCAGTGATATTTTTTTTGTTTAAAAACCGTATTAGAAAAAGGGTCTGGAAAAAAGTAATCGCTACGTGCCAGACAACAAGGGAATGTATGGCATTCTATAGTGTATAAGATACATTCGAACTTAATTGAACCTTGAAAATCAAATATTAGTAGCAGCAATGTTTCAAAAGTAGCAAAAATTAAGTATGCACTTAATTACTGAAATGTAATATCTCAGAGAAATAAATTAAAAGGCTAAAGGAAACACTTTATGGGCAAAAAAGACAACTATTATAACGAATACAGAAGGAAAAATTACAAATTTAATCCCAAAACCACCATTTTTAAAAACGGTACAAAAAGACATCAAGAATTTAAAAAAGCAAATTACACAATAAACAGGCAGCTTGGAAAATCAGAAAGGAGAAAATAATGGCAGATTTTGAAAATTTATACAAAGAACACATCGAGGATTTTAAAAAATCTGGTATAAGTGATGAAACGATAGAAAATTTAATTGAAGAGGGTTATTTAACAAGCCATGATTTTTACTGGCAGTTAATTTATCCAGACCTTTTAGAAAATACGCATTCTTGTTACTACACAACAAGGCAAGACTGTCCATACGAGGATGAAAATGGCAAAGAAATTGGCAAATATGTAAGACCAAGGGGTGAGCCTTCAAGAATCTACAGACCGTCAGCACTTAACCCTGAAATCCTTTTAGACCCAGGAATGCAATTAATAATTACAGATGGTGAAAAAAAGGCTATTAAAGCAGCCCAGGATGGGTATAAATGTATTGCAATCGCTGGTGTAAATGGTTTTTTGGATGCTAATGATGAAGAAGACCGTTTAATATCTGATATGCATAGAATCCCATGGGAAGAAAGAGATGTTTATATTGCCTTTCATAATGATATTTATGTTAAAGAATACAAACAACGGGCTTTAATAAAACTAGCTTTAATTCTTTCTAACCAATTTGGGGCTTATGTGCGTATGTTAAGCTTGCCAGACTGCAGAAAAACTGGCAGAGAGCTTGGGCTTGACGACTTTTTAAAAGAATATGGCGGTGGAGCATTACATGAACTTCCAATAACTTATATAACACAGGATAATGCACGGACTTTATTTGTTGAAGAAGATAAAATCAATTTTCCAGTTGAAATTTTTCCAAACAAAATAAGAGATTTTGTAACAACCAGCAGTAATGTATTAGATGCGCCGATAGAATTTATCGCTTGTTCTCTAATCGGGAGCGTTGCAATACTTATCAACGCAAAAGCCACTATTGCGATTAAAAAAGACTGGGTTGAACCCTGTATATTATGGGTAATGCTAGTGGCAAAACCGGGAGTACAGATAAAAAGCCCCTGCCTAAAGCTAATAAAAAAGATGATAGATGACTTAGACGAAGAACTGTACCAAAAATATGAAAAAGAAATAGAGGAATTTAATGAAAAAGCAAGGATATACAACGAAAGGCTTAAAGAGTGGGAAGAAAATGGCAAAGAAGGCGACCCGCCGGAAAGACCTATAAATCCCAAACGGAGCTTAATTTATACCTCTGATACTACAAAAGAGGCAATAATTGAGATACAAAAAGGCAGTAAAAACAGCATTTCTGTAATAAATGATGAGATTAGCTCCTTTTTAAGAGGGCTTAACCAATACAAACCAAAAGGTAATGAATTACAGTATTTTCTGGCAGCTTGGACTGGAGACCGGCATGTAACAACAAGAAAGGTGAACAAAGAAATTACTATAACACACCCTTGTCATAGCATACTTGGTACAACACAGCCTTCCGAGGTAGAAAACCTTCTGATTACTGATGTTAACCCTACAAACGGGCTTTTAGAACGCTGGCTCTACTGTATGTCTGACTATATACAAAAAGGCAAGCTTAATGAAGAAGATATTCCGCAGGAATTAATTGAAAATATTGAAAACCTGTTTAGGACTATATTTGAAATAGAAAATGCGAATTTTACATTAGCTAAGGAAGCAAGAGAGGTTTTTAATAGATATTTTGAGGAAATATCATCACAGTGCAAAGACCCGACATTACCTGCATTACTAAAAAGCTATCTTTTAAAACAAAGGAGTTACGTTGCAAGATTCGCCCTAATTTTACAGTGTTTAAAAGACCATACAACTACTATTTTAGATAAAGAAGTGATGCAAAATGCTATAAAACTCAGTAGCTACTTTGTTGAGTGTTTTAAAAAGATATCTAAAGTAGCTCTGGAGCTAAAAAACAATTCAAAAGAAAATTATGCGCTGGAGTATATGCGGACTAAAAAATTAAATCATATATCCCCTTCAAAGCTTCACCTTATGAATAAATCAAGGTTTAGAAACACAAAAGAAGCCCAGGAAGTGCTTGAACACTTATGTAATCAAAATTATGGGTATATGGTTGAGATGAGCAATGGCTATAAATTTATTCTGTACTAACAACACAGTAAACAAAGTATAAAAGCAGTAAGCCATACTAAGGCTAAAACCATTACTACACAAAGACATAACGGCAAAATTAGTTAAACAAGTAAACTTTTTAACCCCAAAAAAATTATAAAAAATAATTTTATTAAATTGTAAATTTGCTACTAATTTTACTTACTTTAGCCCAAAACACAATACACACAAGGTTTTTAAAAATTACAACAAAACATATTTTGCTACTAAGTTACATATTTTAGTGCAATTAAAAAACCTTAAAAAGTGATATATCAAACAAAAACCTTACAGCATATACTAAAACACCTAAACCATAATTAACTTTTGATATAAGGGCGAGAAATTAGCGGAGAACAAAAAATAAAAACAGGTAAACCTCTAATACAGTATGTTTAGCAGAAAAAATATATCAAAAACCATCCCATTACAGCAAAAACATCTTGTGTTAGATCAGACAGAAAAACAAATAGTAAATAGTTAATAGACCATTCAGCTTAAATACGCTGGGAAAGGACAGACAAATGAACAGAATATTAAGCATTACACAGGCAGCAGAAAAATTGAACCTTGAAAAATCCACATTGTATGCGTGGGTTCACCGCAAAAAGATTCCATATGTAAAAATCGGCGGGAAATTAGGCTTTTTAGAAAGCCAGCTAGACGAATTTATTAATTTAAATAGCTTTGTCCCGCAAGTCTGAGGTAAGAGCAAAGCTGGGAGCAGGTGAATTATTAAAAAATATAAATTTTTCAAAATATAATTCCCTGTTCCCTTTTCTTCAAGTTAGAAAAGAGACAAAAAACAAGAGATTATAAAAATGGCAAAACCCACAAAAAGGACATGGATAACAAAAGAAGGCAAGCAAAAGACTTGCTGGGCTTTTGACTTTACTACCAAGTCAGGGAGAAGAGTGAGACGGTGCGGATTCAAAACAAAGGTTGAAGCAGAAATATCTATGTCTAAAGCTATGTTATCTGCGGATAAAACAACTTATAGCCGTGAATCCAAAAATTTTACCTTGGTCGAGGCCTGCAATACATACATTGAGCTACACGCTGAACTACATTGCAAAAAGACGACCTGCGTTGGCTATAAAGGTTATGTAAAAAACCACATTGAGCCTTTTTTTGAAAACAGTAAACTTAAGGACATTACAAAAATTAGTGTTGACCGGTTCAAAAAAGTAAAAAATGATGAAGGGGTATCAAGCCAAACAATTAACCACCTGATAACTTTCTTAAAAGCTGTTTTCCAAAAAATGATTGATGATGAAATTATTAGCCATAACCCTCTGCGTAAAGTAAAAAAATTAAGGGTGATACACAAAAAATTTGAGGTTCTGGATTCAAAGGAAGTGGAAATATTACTAAATACAGCACAAGAACACTTTTCGGATTTCTATCCTCTAATATTTACAGCTACTTTTACCGGCATGAGACAGGGAGAATTGCTGGCATTGAGCTGGGATAAAATAGATTGGATTAATAGAAAGATAATTATAGACGCTAACTACACCTTGAGGGAAGTAACAACCCCTAAAAGTAACAAAACTAGGACAATAGATATGTCAGAAGGGCTTGTAAAAGTGCTAAAAGAGTGGAAATTAAGGTGTGTAAACAATGGCAAAAACCTTGTCTTTCCTAATAAGGAGGGCAACTATATTGACCCGAATAACCTGAATAAAAGGGTTTACCATCCCCTTATTGAAAAGGCAGGAGTTAAAACGGTCAGATTTCACGACCTCAGACACACCTTTGCATCATTGTTAATAGCTAAAAACATACCTATTAAATACATACAGTCTCAGCTAGGACATGCTTCGATTCAAATGACTATGGACACTTATGGGCATATACTACCAGAGGTTACAATGCAAGGCGTTAATGCGCTGGATTCTATTTTGAACTAATTTAACTATTAAACGGACTTATTTTTTTCTTGAAAGCTTTCAAGATATTCTCTTGAGCCGACTTCACCGCATTGTGTACAAACATAGTCTCCTGTATGTGCTCCTAAATAATATTCTTTTAACACATAAGGATGATTACAAGGTTTATTTCCCCATTCTTTTCTGAGTTTTGCAGCTTTATCGCTTTGCATTTGAAAAAACTCCTTTTATTATAAAATTTTTGAAAATGGCACACAGGCGACAATGTGCCAAGTGTATATCTTTAAAAAATGGTGCGCCTGGCGGGATTCGAACCCACGACCTACGGCTTCGGAGGGGGTAACTGCCTGTTTGTAATGGTTTTGAAGGTTTATGCGCATTTAATCCCATTTGTTGCCTGCCCTGCCTTCTGTTCATTTTAATAGTTATCAGATTTATGCTCGATTTTGATGAATTTATGAGGATTGTCGCAACATTTTTGTAACACGAAAAAATTACTATTTTCTCTATATTGATTATACAGCATAAGGATAGACGATTGAGCGGGCTAACAAACCTGTTTGTTTTTATTATTAGGGAAGCAGTAACCTGATTAACAGCTAAGCAATTTGTTTTTTAGGATGGTTATAAAATTAGCAGCATAGCCGGTGTTTGGAAGGCTTGTTTTATTGACTGGTAAATAAACAGAAAAGCGGTTAGTAGCCAGGATACTTGTTTTTATGGCCATTAGCCTGGAAGAACAGGGATTGGCATCCAGGGGGCCGGGGGGCAAACTAGCCGGGGCACCTAGGTCAGTTGGCCCGGAGCTAAATTAAGGCGCCCTATTTTTTAGGTTTGAAAAGTGCCTGTACTGGCGAAATAATAATATTATAAATATCGCTTCTTTTTTTTTACCTTTTTAAAAGCCATTTTGAGAGGACTAGCGGATGAAATTAACAAGCTA